>R19__coassemble_643_pt1 | contig 14723 bp, 14 predicted proteins | sample R19__metabat2_high_PE_001 | metagenome-assembled genome bin R19
GTATCTCTCTAACTATGGTGCCAGCGGCGAATAAGTCCGTGCACCAACCCTAATTTTGACAGCTCCCTCCAATCTGACGTTATATGGGAAAGGCTCTTGCGGGTCCGGTTTTCCGGTCCGCAGGAGCCTTTCTCAATTGCAAATAGGAAAGGCATATTTGTCTATATTTGATTGACATCATTCAGAACCTGCCTGGAAAGGATTTGAATGGTTTGTTCTGCCTCCTCTTCCGTTTTCTGACAGGTGTAGAAATAGAACTTCAGTTTCGGTTCTGTTCCGGAGGGACGTACCGCAAACCAGGTGTCACCCTCCAAAAGATATTTCAGCACGTTGGAAGCGGGAATGTCCTGATATCCATTTTGATAGTCAATGACTTGCCGAACCGTAAAAGACCCGATGGTTTTGGTTTTCGGTAAATTCTGACGGAGCGCCTGCATTATATTCCTGATTTCATTAGCGCCTTCCTCCCCTTCCCGGATAATACTGGTCTGCTGTTCCGCAAACCAGCCATACTCCTGATAGAGGCTGTGGAGCGCCTCCAGCAGGGTAAGTCCCTTTTTCCGGTACCAGGCAGCCATTTCTGCAATAAGAAGCGCCGCTGTGATTCCATCCTTGTCCCGTACACAGTCGGATGGGGCACATCCAATGCTCTCCTCGTAGCCGAAAAAGTAGGAATATCCCTTTTTCTGCAGTTCCGGAATACGGCCGCAGATATTTTTGAAGCCAGTCAGTGCCTCGAATACAGCAATTCCAAACGTTCGACAGATTGCACGGCCAAAGTCACCGGTAACAATAGACTTAACCATAGCAGGGCGACTGGGTATAGTGCCCTTTTCCGTTCTGCTCTTTGCAAGGTAGTAAAGAAGCAATCCGCCGGTCTGATTTCCATTCAGGAATTTATAGTTTCCACTCTGGTCAATAACCTCAACCGCCATGCGGTCACTATCCGGGTCTGTCGCGATAAGGAGCTCAGCATGGCAGAATTTTCCCAACCGCTCGGAAAAAGCAAACGCCTTGGGATCTTCCGGATTCGGATAGCCGACGGTTGTAAAATTTGGGTCCGGATCTTTCTGTTCCGGGACAATATGGAAATTTTTGTAGTGCATTTCAGAGAAAACAGTCTGAACGGGAATGGAGCCAGCTCCATTCAAAGGCGTATAGACAATAGGGATTGATAAGTCCAGCTCATCGGAAGGCCGAAGAGACTGTGCTTCGACATAATTGAGATAGGCACGGTCATCTTCGGCGCCCAGAATATGGAGCAGCCCGGCTTTTTCCGCCTCTTTCCAGGGAAATTGGCTGGGACGGTCCCAGATGGAGAGAGCGGAAATCTGTCTCTGTATGCCGTCAGAGACCTCACCGGAAATCTGTGCACCGTCCTCCCAGTAGACCTTATAGCCGTTGTATTCTTTTGGATTGTGACTCGCCGTCAGATTTATTCCGGCAACAGCATGGAGCCTGCGAAGAGTAAAAGAGAGTTCCGGTGTCGGACGAAGTTCGGGAAACAGGTAAACCGAACAGCCGTTACCTGTCAGTATTTCAGCGGTAAGTACAGCAAACTCTTTGGAAAAGTGCCGGCAGTCAAAGGCGATAATCACTCCGCGGGAGAGAGGCATTCCGGATATTTTCAAAAAATTTGCAATTCCCTGTGTGGCACGGGCGACCGTCAGGCGATTCATTCGATTTGTTCCGGCTCCGCATTTGCCGCGAAGTCCTGCGGTGCCAAATGTAAGGTCGCAATAAAAGCGATCTTCTATTTCCGCCGGGTCGTCAGCTGCTTTCTGCAGTTCCTGAAACATTGGATCTTCCGGACTCAGACGGGAAATCCACTGTGAAAATTTTTCCTTTACAGTCATGGCGATACCTCAATGAAGCAATTGATTTTTGTAAGTTGTTTCCTTTACAGCACGCAGCTAAATATTTTTTCGGCCTTTTTCCATTAAGAGAATTCCTTTACAGGCAGTATGCCGCCGATATCCTGCAGCGGTATTCCCGCTTTCAGACTGACCCAGGGAACCCCAATTCGTTTTAAAAAGGCCTCTATTTTTCGGAAAACTGCATGACAGCGGAGATCTCCGAAAAAGTATACCGTTCCGTTCAAATACACGCTTGCGCCTCCGAGAAATCCATAATTATAGCCCGACAGATTAACACTTCCCTTTAATACCTGCAAAACTTTCAGACCGGATGCCTGCAGTGTTTTTGCAATGGAAGGGTCATCTGTAATGACCGCACGGTCCGCAATAGCAAGTGTCGTGCAGGCAACATAACCCTGGTGTACGGGAATACACGTTAAGTGACATTTTTCTGCGAAGAAACGGATTTCTTCGGCAGAATGGCGTGGATGGCAGATAAGATGACGACCGGACTGGCGTACGCTGAGAAGCACATCTTTGGGATATTTCTTTCCCAGCGTACGGGTGCAAATTACGGTTTTCTGCTCAGATGGAATATATGGGCGAAACAGAGGCTCCGCCTCCTTAGCTAAGAACAGGGTTCCTGCTACGCTGGCAGACATGAGGTCTATATGCCCCGCTGTCAGGTCTGGGAGTGCCTTGCAGGTACCAAGGCAAATCAGGCTATATCCATACTCGGAAAAAGCTTTCTGGAGCCATACAGGGGCGGTTCCACAGAGAAGTACCGATTTCATCAGGCCAGCGCAGCCTCAAATGCCTGTGACAGATATCTTACGCCGATAATTTCCGCCTTTTCCTTCATGCTTTTTGGAATGTAGCGCAGATTGGCCTTAGGTATGATAATACGGGTAAAGCCCAGACGAATGGCCTCTTTGATGCGCTGTTCACAGAACCCAACCGAACGGATTTCTCCGGCCAGCCCAATTTCACCAAATGCCAATACTTTCTCAGAAACGGGCTGGTCACGGAGTGCAGAAACCAGAGCCGCTGCCACCGTAAGGTCGGCCGCCGGCTCATAGAGCTTGATGCCGCCGATGACATTCAGATAGACATCCATATTGGAAAAGTACAGACCGCAGCGTTTTTCCAGAACCGCCAAAATGACATTGAGACGGTTATAGTCATACCCGGAGGCCATTCGGCGTGGATTCCCAAAGCCTGTGGAAGTTACCAATGCCTGTACTTCGGCCATAACTGGCCGCATGCCTTCCATTGCACAGGCAACGCAGGTACCGGAGGTACCAATTGGGCGGCCTTCCAGCATCATTTCTGACGGGTTCTCTACCTGGCGGAGACCGCGGTCCATCATTTCAAAGACGCCGATTTCATTGGTAGAGCCGAAGCGGTTTTTAACGGCACGCAGAATGCGGTAGGAGAGATTTCGTTCGCCTTCAAAATAGAGTACTGTATCTACAATGTGTTCCAGCACTTTTGGTCCGGCAATGTTTCCGTCTTTGTTGACATGGCCAACGACAATAGTGGGGATGTCCAGACTTTTTGCCGTACGGAGAAACAGGTTGGTGCATTCGCGAACCTGGGTAATACTTCCGGCGGAGGACGTGAGTTCCGAGAGCGTCATAGTCTGAATGGAGTCAATGATGACAACATCTGGCTTCTGCGTTCGAATTTGTTCGGCGACAACCTCTGCATCGTTTTCACTCATGACATAGAGATTGTCTGAATGGACGCCAAGCCGGTCAGCCCGGAGTTTAATCTGATGGGCGGATTCCTCGCCGGAGGCATAGAGTATACTCAGGCTCTGTCCCAACGTCTGACAGACCTGAAGCAAAATGGTGGATTTTCCGATACCCGGGTCTCCGGAGAGCAGAACCAGTGACCCTTTGACCAGTCCTCCCCCCAGAACTCTGTCAAATTCCGAGAGTCCGGTCTTGTAGCGCTGTTCCCCTTTTGTAGAGATATCCGAAATTTTTTGAGTGATGCCGCGTCGGGCAGTACGGGTGCTGTTCCCGGAACCCACGGACTCCGGGACCTTGGTAGCCTCCTCCATGGTGTCCCATTCTCCGCACTGGGGACATTTCCCATACCATTTCGGATTTTCATAACCACAGTTGCTACATACAAAAACCGATTTTATTTTATTTGCCATAAAATTCCTCCCGATCGTCACAATCTGCATCTATTATACCAGAGATGGAAAAGGGACCCGTACGAAAGATCGTACGGGTCCCAGGGATTTCAGGTTATCCTTTGTAATACATGTAGAGCTGACAGCGAATCATGCCGTTATAGAGCTTTCGCCGTTTGTCCGCTTTACGGCCGAAAAGGGATTCAAAGTCATCGTCCGGACTGATGACATAGTAGGACCAGCCGCGTTCTTTTGGAAATTTCTGTCCCATAATTCGGTACAGTTCCTGAGCTTCCTGGACTTCAAGAAGCCGCTCTCCATAGGGCGGATTGGTGATAACCGTACCTCGTTCGCTTCTGCGTTCGAAATCTTTCAGGTCACGGACCTCAAAGTCAATTCGCTTGTCAACGCCGGCGCGACTGGCATTGGCCTCGGCGATTTCAACAGACCGCCGGTCAATGTCACTGCCATAGGCATGGAAAGGACAGTCAAAGTCTATAAGGTCTCTTGCACGGGCACGCTCCTCCTGCCAGACCTCTTTCGGAATCTGCGGGTAGGTTTCCGCAGCAAACGTACGGTGCAGCCCTGGAGCCATATGAAGCGCTTCCATAGCTCCTTCAATGAGGATCGTACCGGAGCCACACATAGGGTCATACAATGTGTGGTATGGCCGCAGACGGGCCAGACTGCAAAGCGATGCAGCAAGCGTTTCCTTGATAGGAGCTTCATTGGCCTGCAGTCGGTAGCCGCGCTTATAGAGACCGGTTCCGGTGGTATCCAGCAGAACGGAAACATGGTTTTTCAGAATGGAAAATTGAATTTGAAAAGTTGTCCCGGATTCCGAGAACCATGGAACTTTATAGGTGCGTTTCAGCCGCTCTACAATTGCTTTTTTGACAATTGACTGGCAGTCTCTCACACTGTGAAGTTTGGAGTTCAGAGAATATCCTTTGACCGGAAATGCATCCTCTTTACCGAGAAATGATTCGAACGGAATACTCTGGACGCCCTGGAAGAGCTCGTCAAAAGTCCTTGCGTCAAACTGTCCCAATACGATTTGAACTCTTTCCCCGTGCCGAAGCCCGAGATTAGCGCGGGCAAGCATGTATTCGTCTCCGGAAAAATAGACATGTGCATTGTCGGCGCGGACATTCTCTGCCCCGAACTCTTTCAGCTCGGCGGCAATCAGAGATTCCACACCCATAAGACAGGGAACAACAAAATTCATCTTCATAGAAAAAATGGATTCCTTCTCTCAAATTATCGGTCCGGTTCCAGAACGCCGTAGCCGCCGTTATGACGGACATATACGACGTTGATTTCACCGGTTTCATTATTTTCAAACATATAGAAATTATGGCCCAGCATTTTCATCTGAAGAATGGCCTCGTCGACAGTCTGCGGCTTGATGGCGGTTTTTTTGCGGCGAACCACGTCGTAGTCAACCTCTTCTTCTTCCGTATCAGTTGCAATGAGATCGTCAAGACTGCCGGTTTTCAGCTGCTTGGCCAGTTTGGTCTTGTTTTTGCGGATTTTGCGGATCATAAGGTCAACGCACTGGTCAAGTGCGTCCGACATATCATCTGCCGTGGCCTGAGTGCGATAGAACATGCCGTTGTTCAGAATGGTCAGCTCTACTTTTGCCTGATTGTGGGCAGCTGAGCAGGTTACCTTGGCTTCGCCCTCCCCGCTGAAAAGACGGTCAATTTTCGCAAGCTTTTTCTCGGTGTGCTCCTTGAAAGAAGCTTTCGGAGTGCATTTTCTACCAACGATGCTAATATTCATAACTAGGCCTCCTTTGGCACTGATTTCATCTTAAGTATACCAGATGTCAAAAGATTTGCCGAACAAAAAATAAAATGGCAGAGAAAAAACAGAGCAGACCAGACTGCCTGCTCTGTATTGGATGATTTTCATTAAGAATAGCGTTTGTTTCCGCCCCGGCGGGAAAAACCGCCGTGTTTGGACTCGGTGGCATGTTTCAGGTCTGTGAGTTTTTCGTCGCTCTCCGCCTTGAATTTTGCCATTTTCTCTTCAAAAGAGAGTTCCCTGTCGTCGGAATACGTCTTTTTCTGACCATTCCAAACCCGGGGTGCAGAAGGTTTGCGGTTTCGGCGTTCCGGTGCACGGTCTCCGCCTCTGCGCCGGTCATTGTTTCTGCCGTCCCGGTGGCCTTCTGTGCCGCCGGAGTGGCTGTCTCCGGAAACATGCTCCGTATTTCGCGGCTTAAGTTCTTCGCCGGTCCGCTTGATAGACAGGCTGATTTTGCCGGCATCGTCAATATTCAGAATTTTAACCTTGACGACCTGTCCCTTTTCCAGAAAGTCAGAAATTTCTTTTACAAACGAATTGGAAACCTCCGAGATGTGTACCATACCCACTTTGTTCTCCGGAAGCTCCACGAAAGCACCAAAGTTGGTGAGTCCGGTTACTTTACCCTCGACAATATCCCCTATTTCCATTGCCATAAACTGCAGAAAATCCTCCTATTTGTGTCCGCTGCCGGAAGAGACATCGTAGTAGACGCTTTCGCCTGGTTTGACATAACCGAGAACGTCCCGCGCAATGCGCTCCATATAACGGTCCTGGTCATTTTCCTTTGCGATTTCTTTCAGCTCGGTGTTTTTCTTTTCCTCCTGCTGAAGCGTCTGCTGTGCAATCGTCAGTTCCTGTTGTTTTGCATTAATTTGAAACTGAAGTGATACCAGGGAGATGGTAAAGTATCCGATTAACGCAATGAGCGCGAGAGTCAGAATAAAGCTTCTGCGGTTCCTCTGCTTTCTTCTGCTCCGTTTTGCTTTGCTGTTAGCCAAGAAAAATACCTTCTTTCTCCTGGATAGATCCCACAAAAACAGTTGTTCTTATTATAAAAAACATTTTGTGAGTTTTCAAGATATTCTGCCTGTAAAAGTCGATATTTATGAGAGCAAACGGTACATATCGGATGCAGTATCTTTTGTCGCATATTCCTGCACCGAGAGGACCTCGGCACGAATGACGCGGCTGCCCATAGTTATCTCAAGAATATCTCCTTCTTTGACGGCATAAGATGCACGCTGAACGGAGCCGTTAACAGAGACATGCTTTGCATCGCAAAGTTCATTGGCGACCGTGCGGCGCTTGACCAGTCGGGAAACTTTTAGAAATTTGTCCAGACGCATAAAAATACCCCTTTTGGAAAAAATTCGGGAGGGGCACTCGCCTCTCCCGATTACGATTGGTTCATTCTAAACTGCTGATTATTTGACAGCGTCTTTCAGAGCCTTACCGGCTTTAAATGCCGGAAGTTTAGAAGCAGGAACCATCATGGGCTCTCCCGTGCGCGGATTGTGGCCCTGTTTTGCAGCGCGGTTGCGTACCTCGAAAGTGCCAAAACCGACAAGCTGAACTTTCTCACCGTCTTTCAGCGCCGCGGTGATGGTGTCGATGACAGAAGCAACGGCTTTCTCAGCTTCCTTTTTGGTAAGCCCGGTGTCTTCGGAAACTGCATTGACAAGATCCGTTTTATTCATTGTCTTATCCTCCAAAATTTCAAATGATGGGATACGGAACAAATATACAATTGTTTGTATATTATTGCCCACTCGTACAAAAACAAGCTAAACCTATCTTAATGGATAAGTCCTCTTTTTTCAAGTTTTTTCGCAATTTTTTCACCCTTGGGCAAACCAAGAACATCGCTCTTGGAGAGAACATGGAATCCAATCAAAGTGCCGATCCATGCAAGTAGGAAGAAAGCGATAGCGATCAGCGTAGCCCAGGTGAAATTTGCATTGCGGGAACCTGCCTGGCCGGCGGGCAGCAGATAGAAAAAGAGTTCATAAGAGCCCCAGGTAACCAGGGCAGTCGCCAGCGCAGAAGCCATTGGTTTCCAGAGAACATTTCTCCAGGATATTTTAACTTCGGTCTCTCGGAGCAGCGTGTAGAGATTGCGGCAGACGATGTAGGCATAGCAGACCAGGGTTCCGATAGGTGCACCCATAATATTGATGCTCGGAATACCGACCAAAATATAGTTGCAGACGATCTTTAATACGGCACCGACAGCAAGACTCTTTACTGGAACATCGGCGCGGCCGATGGACTGAAGCATGTTGGTAACCGGTGTTGAAATAGAAAGCAAAAGTGCAAATACACCGTAAACAGCGACAAACGGTGCGGAGATAGAGATGGATGCTTCTGCGTTGGTACCCGTATAAAGGACACGGAGAATCGGCTCAGCCAGAATAGCCATAACAAGACCGCAGGGAATGGCAATACAGTTAGCCGTTTTCAAAACGGAGGAAATGGCTTCCGTCATTCCCTTCTTGTCTTTTGTTGCATAGGCACCGGACAGAACCGGGATAGCGCTGACGCCCAGTGTCATAATTACGGTTGGTATGATATTTCGGAAGTCCAATGCGGTGCCGTAGCAGCCATAGAGGAAGTCTTTAATATCTTTGTCCATGATATGAGATGCCGTCAGCTGTGCCGCATACATGTGCTTAATAACACCAACATTTTTGTTGATAGCGGAATAGAGACGGTTCTGAATGGACCAGGTATCGATGAGGTTGGTAATGTTTAAAACCAGAGAGCTGAGAACAACCGGAATGGCAAGATTAATCAGACTTTTCCGAATCGTCTTGCGGTCCGTTGGCTCCGGCGAACCCTGAAGCATTTCCTGAGTAATGCCGTCGCCGACCACACGGTGGCGGATCTGCAGATAGATAAGACCGAGAATGGTACCGATTGTAACGCCGGAAATGGCAGCAGCGGCGCTGAATGGCGCAATGGCACTGCTGGCCTCGGTAAGGTTATGACACATAACGCCGTAAACCTTTTCCCCTTCATGGAACTGGGCAAGTCCGTGGTTCTGAACCATTTTGGCCAGTACCAGACCGAATACAAGTTTGCCGACAGTCTCAAGAACCTGCGAATATCCGGTTGGGTTCATATTGCGGAGACCTTCGTAGTATCCGCGATAGGAGGACATCATGCAGCAGAATAAAATAGAAGGTGCAATGCAGATAACACTCCAGAATGCATTCGGCGTATGGATAAAGAAAGCCAGATGCGTATATGGATATGCGAGACCCAGCAGAATTGCCGTGCCGATTAAGCCGGTAGCCAGATAGATTTTTCGCGCAACCGCCCGAACTTCCCGGACTTCCCGGTATTTTCCTGTGGCCATGCGCTCGGAGACCATTTTGGAGACGGCAACCGGAAGGCCGGCCATGGAGATTGCATAGATAGGCGTATAGATTTCGTAAGCAGAAGTGAAATAACCGCGCCCTACCGTGCCAATGGTGGCTGTCAGAGGAATTTTATAGATGACGCCGATGATATGTACAATAACGGTCGTCACCATCAGGAACATGGCTCCGCTTACCAGAGACTGTCCCTGCTTTTTTTGAGTAGCCAAATTACACCATCCTAGTCCATTTACTTGATAAATTCCTGCAGAAGGGATGAGCGCGGAACAATGACCGAGCTCAGAGGCTCTACGGGTTGTAGGAGATCCATCAGTCTCTCCGCTTGCATATAAAACGGTCCGCTCTGGGACACGCGGTTCAGAAGCGTTTCCGCCGTTTTTTTATAGACGCAGATTTCATACGGGTGAAAAGAATCAATTTGAAAATCTGCTTCATTCTGATACGGGAACAGGTTTTTCTCCTCTCCCCTCACGACATCGGGCCACATGGTCAGCGTATTGATGACGCTGCTGTTTCGATAATTGTAGTCCCGGATGATTCGGCGCAGAAGACGGATATCCCGCGGGCCGAACCAAACATTTTCATCTTTGTCAAGTATGCTGGAGCCGATATTGACATATGCTTTGTAGAGGCTGCCGCTCTGAATGGAGTCAAAAATCTGCGGATTTAATGCGTGCAGACCTTCGATAATAACTGCGTCGCCCCGGTGAAGATGAATGGGACGGACATAGTCTCTGCGGCGGCCAGTAGTGAAATCGTACTGAGGGAGAGAAGTGCGGCCGTCTTTCAGGAGCGCACGGAGCGTCTCCTGCAGAAGATCAAGCTCCAATGCATCAATGCCCTCAAAATTCTGCCTGCCGTTCTCGTCCTTTGGAATATCCTTTCGATTTTTGTAGAAGTCATCCAGGTGGAGAATGGAGCAGTTCTTTCCAAGGAGCCTCACACTGCGCGCCAATTTGATTGACGTGGTTGTCTTGCCGGCCGAACTGGGTCCGGCAAGCATGAGGACATGCCGTCCGTTGTCGCCGGCAAAGCACCTGGCGATTCCGCGCAGCTGTTTGGCATAGGAGCGCTCACAGTCCCGTGTAAACTGAAGAGGGTCAATTCGGGCGCGGCGGTTGATCTCACTGAGTGTAATCTGCTGCGGTCTCGAAGCTGTTTTTCTGCTATTCTGCAACTTTGGACGCCTCCTTCGCGAAATCGAGTATCTTCGATTTCTGCGCAATCAGCTGAGAAAACCGATTGACATATTCGTAAGGATACTTAAAGTTAAACAGACGGGTGATATCGTCGCAGCCATCTGCCTTCAGCTTGGTAACGGCTCCTGCGCCGCAGGCGAGCACGGGGTGTACCTCTTCCATCATATAGACATTATAGGCGCTCTCACAGCCTTTTTTAGCCCAGCCGACATTCTCCAAATTGCCGACTGACCTCGCCTGTCGATACATATAATAAGGAGCATAATCAAAGTTATAGAGCAACTCGGCCGAAGTGTCAACCATTTTTGCAGTGTCCTTCCCTCGGGAAAAAAGTTCTGCGGTCGGAATCAGGCTGGAAGAGCGTTTATAGGCAAGTGTGTGGACCGTAACCGATTCCGGATCCAATGCCAGGACTTCCCGGAGAGACCGCTCAAAGTTCTCCGGCGTGTCTCCGGGGAGACCGGCGATAAGATCCATATTAATGTTGGTGAAACCGATGGATCGCGCATCGGAAAAGGTTCTCCGAATATCGTCGGCGGTATGGTTTCGTCCGATGGAACGCAGGATTTCATCGGTCATGGTCTGCGGATTGATGCTGATGCGGTCTGCCCCGCCGAAATAGATTGCCTTCAGTTTCTCCGGTGTCGTGGTATCCGGGCGCCCCGCCTCAAAAGTGAATTCCTCACAGGAAGAGAGATCAAAGAAACTTCGAACGCAGGACAGGAGTCCGGTAATCTGTTCTGCGGAGAGCGTGGAAGGCGTTCCCCCTCCGATATAGACGGATCGCAGGGTCCAGCCGCAGGACGCAGCAATTTTCCCGGTCTCCGCAATTTCCTGGAGAAGTTTTTCATAGTACTGTGGAAATAATTTCCGGGCAGATGGTGCGGAGATGGAGTGGGAAACAAAGGAACAATAGGAACACCGTCTGGGGCAGAAAGGAATTGAGATGTATAGGCTGAAAGAACCGGGCCTGGAACGCGCTATAATCGGCTCCTCATTGCGGGAAACAGCCTCTGCCAGCTGAATTTTTTCAGGAGCGACAAAGAGCTGGTCCCGAAAATACTGTTCTGCCGCGTCTGCTCCGTCTTTCTCCATATGCTTTCGCATGACCTTAGACGGACGGACGCCGGTCAGGATCCCCCATTTCGGCGTGATCCCCGTAACTCGGGAGAGCGTCCGATAAAGAGCACGTCCTGCGGAGAGCTCCGGGTCCATCCCAGGCAAAATGGGCTCTTCCGATGCCTCACAGAGATTCTTGCTTTGATTCTCAAAGGATGCGACAACGGAAGAATCCTGGAGGTCAACTGTTATAACCGGTTCGTCCTCTGGTATGGAGAGCGAACGGGCCTCCTCCCCCTCTGCAATATGAAATTTTCGATCCGGGAAAAAAGCCATTGAGAGCTTTTCCATCTCATAGCGAAATGAATTTCCAAACAGTCGAATGATCATGAATTCAGGTCCTTCATATAAGGATTGGTCTCACGCTCTCTCTGAAGCGTGGTAAGCGGCCCATGACCGGGGAGCACATTGTAGTCGCCGGGCAGGACCGCCAGTTTTTGGAGAGACTCCAGCTCTTTTTCTGCATCTCCCGTCGGATGCGAGGTAATTCCCATAGATCCGCGGAAGAGCGTGTCTCCTGAGAACAGAATCGAATCCAGAAGATAGCAAACACTTCCCGCAGTATGGCCCGGGGTCTCCAGAACCCGGATTTGACCGGAGCCGAATGGAAGAACGTCCCCCTCTTTCACATAGCGATCTACTGAGATCGGCGTAAAAGAATTACTGTATTGTGCGGCGAGATTCAAGACAGGGTCCGAGAAAAAGGCCTCTTCCTTCTGCGGGGCAACGACTATGGTCTGCGGAAATGCAGCTTTCAGGGCAGGGACGCCCAGGATATGATCAAAATGGCCATGGGTCAGGCAGATATAGCGAAGACGCCGGATTCCCATCTCCTGCAGCGTTGCAGCAATGCGCGAATCCTCGACTGCGGGATCAAAGACAACGCCGTCTCCGTTTGAAGAATCCACCAGAAGGTAGCAATTTGTGCCTATGGGGCCCAGCGTCAGCTGCGCCGCAGAGAGACTGGACTGACTCATTGTGCACTCTCCTTCCGCGGGATCCACTGTTCTGTGTCGTAAAGAATTGTGACAGGCCCGTCATTGAGAAGGCGGACCTTCATATCTGCACCGAACTCACCGTGCTCCACCGGACGGACACCATTCTGTTTCAGACATTCCATAAAGTATTCATAGAGCGGAACAGCCAGATCTGGCTTAGCGGCGTGAATAAAGGACGGACGGTTGCCCTTTTTGGTGTCAGCCAGCAGTGTGAACTGGGATATTACCAGGGCACCGTATCCGAGGTCCAGCAGAGAAAGATTCATTTTCCCGTTTTCGTCTTCAAAAATACGGAGCTGGGCCGTCTTTTTGGCAAGAATTTCCGCATCAGCTCTGGTGTCTGTTTCGTCGACGCCGAGCAAAATCAAAAATCCGTTCGAGATGGCACCAATTGTCTCACCCTCAACGGAGACGGAAGCTTCGCAAACTCGTTGTATAACTGCTCTCATATTTTACATTCCCGTCCGTTCTACGGAGAGTACTCCGTCAATTTTCTGCAGATGGCCAATAACCGAATTCAGGTGTTCGGCGCTGTTGACCACAATAGTCATATAAATGGCGGAGTTGTCGTTTTTTCCGCTGCGCTGGGCAATACTGGAGATATTGACATGCATAGAAGCGAGGTCCGTCGCAATGTCAGCCATCATGCCGATTTTATTTTCACACAGAATGCGGAGCGTTGCGTCAAATTTTTCCTTTCGAACCTGCTGTGCCCAGCGGACATTGACCCAGCGCTCAGGTTCCGAACAGTGTTTCAGATCTTTCGGCACATTGGTACAGTCCCGTTTATGGACGGAGACGCCATGGCCGCGAGTAATAAAACCAATAATATCATCACCCGGAAGCGGATTGCAGCATTTTGAGAGTTTGACCAGTACATCGTCAATTCCCTCGACGATAATGCCGCTGCTGTTGGAGCCGCGGGCAGCAGGAACCGAGAGATCGTTCTCGGCGGATTCCGCATCGGAGACAAGCTCTTCGGCGTGTTTCTCCTCCTGAATTGCCTTATACTCCTCCCGGATGATTGGCATTATGTTTGCCATATTTATGCTGCCATAGCCGATAGCCGCAATGAAGTCATCGTCGTTCTCAAAGCCTTTGCGATCTGCCAGTTTATGGACAATCCTTGCATACTCCTGATTGCTGTCCAGCTGCATATGGTTCCGACGCAGCGTACGCTCCAGAGTGATGTTGCCCTGTTCGATATTCTCGCTGCGGCGTTCTTTTTTAAACCAGGTGCGGATCTTGCTTTTCGCGCTGCTGGTTGTAACAATATTGAGCCAGTCGCGGGAGGGACCTTTCTTTGGGTCCGGTGAGCGGAGAATTTCGACAATCTGTCCGGTCTTGACCTTGTAGTCCAGCGGGACAATTTTTCCGTCCACTTTTGCACCATACATGCGGTTTCCGACCTCAGTGTGAACGGCATAAGCAAAATCAATGACAGTAGCGCCGTTCGGCATATTGATAACGTCGCCCTTCGGCGTAAAAACGAAAACATCGTCCGGAATAAAATCCGTTTTGATGGTCTTGACGATGTCCTCGACATCGTCGGCATCCTTCTGGCTTTCCAGAAGCTGGCGGATCCAGGTCAGGCGCTCCTCAAACTTGTCGGTTCCTTTGACGCCCAGCTTGTATTTCCAGTGGGCGGCAATTCCGTATTCTGCCGTATAATGCATTTCCCAGGTGCGAATCTGCACCTCAAACGGAATTCCCTCTTCGCTGATGACCGTCGTATGAAGAGACTGGTACATGTTGGATTTCGGCGTGGAGATATAATCCTTAAACCGGTTCGGCAGAGAATGGTACATATCGTGAATGATGCCGAGGACATTGTAGCAGTCCGTCACGCTGTCTACGATAACCCGAATAGCATAGATATCGTAAATCTGGTCAATTGACTTCCCCTGCAGGTACATCTTGCGATAAATGCCGTAAATGCTCTTCTTTCGGCCGTTGACCTCGGCGTTCGGAATATACTGGTGAACGCGGTCTTTGATCTTGGCAATGGTATCCGGGATAAAGCGCGGATGCCGGGTATCATTCTCATCCAGCAGCGATTTAATATGTGCATAGCCATAGCTGTCCAGATAATGGATAGAGAGATCCTCCAGCTCATCTTTGACAGTATTGATGCCAAGGCGGTGCGCAATGGGAGAATAGATTTCCAGTGTTTCCAGGGCTTTATCCCGCTGTTTCTGCGGCCGCATGAA
>R19__coassemble_675_pt1 | contig 14270 bp, 12 predicted proteins | sample R19__metabat2_high_PE_001 | metagenome-assembled genome bin R19
CTACCGTCAATACCGCTCTCTGCAGAAAGATGCAGAAGAGGCGGCCAGGCGTATCGATTTCCTGCAGTATGAAGTGGAAGAAATTGAGTCAGCTCAGATCCGGCCCGGCGAGTGGGACGAACTGCAGACCAGGCGGGATTTCTACCGACACAGCGAAAAAGTGATCCGCAGCCTGGAAAAAGCTCTGGGTGACCTGAACGACGGTGAGGAATCTGCCGGTGCCGTCTCCAGCCTGTTTGACGCCTCGCAGTCACTGGAACAGGCGGTTCCCTATCTCCCGGAGGCACAGGATACTGCGGACAGCTTGACGGAAACGGCCTATGCGGTTCAGGACCTTCGAGATGCCGTACAGGATCTTCTCTATTCCTGCAATTACGATCCACAGGATCAGGCGGCCGTGGAAGACCGGATGGCGGAGTTACAGAAACTGCGCAGCAAGTACGGCCAGACCGAAGAGGAGATCCTAAGCTATCTGGACCGTGAGAAGAAAGAACTCTATTCGCTTCAGCACCGGAAGGAGACCAGTGCGGAACTGGAGCAAGAGCTGGAGAAAAAAAAGGGGACCCTCCTGGAAGCCGCCGAAAGACTGAGCCTGGCAAGGAAACATACGGCCCGGGAATTTGAACAGAAGGTGGGGGAGGAGCTGAAGTTCCTCAATATGCCGAACGTAGTGCTTCAGACCAGCTTTACCCACTGCAAGCTGAACCCGGTCGGCTCCGATGAAATCGAATTCTTAATTTCCACCAATGCGGGCGAAGAACCGAAACCGCTGTCCAAAGTCGCTTCCGGCGGCGAGCTGTCCCGCATTATGCTGGCTATCCAGAATGTGCTCTCCGTGAAGGGCAACGTTCAGACCATGATATTTGATGAGATTGACACCGGGGTCTCTGGAAAAGAGGCAGAGCGTATTGCTATGAAGCTGCACAGTGTGGCACAGAATCACCAGGTTCTCTGCATCACCCACAGTGCTCAGGTGGCCTCCTATGCAGATGCCCATTACAGGATATCCAAAGAGGTGCAGGATGGGAAAACGTTCACGCGAGTCCGGAAACTGGATCGCGAGGGGAGGATCCTGGAGCTCGCTCGTATTATCGGAGGAGAAAATATTACTGAACTGCAGAGGAAGAGTGCAGAGGAGATGCTCCAATCGGCTTCCTCTATTGACTTTAAACAGGGAAAAAGCTAAATTATTAAGGAATTATTTTATCATCAGAGGAAAGGAATCAGTTCGATGACATTATACGACGAGCTCGTCGCCCGCGGACTCATTGCCCAGGTGACAGATGAAGAAGAAATTAAGGAGCTTATCAATAACGGGAAAGCGACCTTTTATATCGGCTTCGACCCCACCGCGGACAGTCTTCACGTCGGCCATTTTATGGCACTCTGCCTGATGAAACGGCTTCAGATGGCGGGCAATCGGCCTGTCGTTCTCATTGGCGGCGGCACCGGCTACATCGGAGACCCCTCCGGCCGGACCGACATGCGTCAGATGATGACCCCGGAGCAGATTCAGCACAACTGTGACTGCTTCAAAAAACAGATGGAGCGCTTTATCGACTTCGGTGAGGATAAGGCCATTATGGTCAACAACGCCGACTGGCTCCTTAAGCTCAATTACATTGACTATCTCCGCGAAGTTGGCGCTTATTTTTCGGTCAATAATATGCTCCGCGCAGAGGCCTACAAACAGAGAATGGCCCGTGGACTGAGCTTTCTTGAGTTTAACTACATGACCATGCAGGCCTACGATTTCTATTACCTCTACACCCATTATGGCTGCAATATGGAATTCGGCGGCGACGACCAGTGGTCAAACATGCTGGCCGGCACGGAACTTATCCGGAAAAAGACCGGTAAGGACGCCTATGCCATGACCATTACACTGCTTCTCAACTCCGAGGGCAAAAAGATGGGGAAGACCTCATCCGGCGCGGTCTGGCTGGACCCGAACAAGACCTCTCCCTACGATTTCTATCAGTACTGGAGAAATGTGGATGATGCCGATGTCATGAAATGCATCCGCATGCTGACATTCCTCCCTCTGGAGCAGATCGACGAAATGGACAAATGGGAGGGCAGTCAGCTCAACCAGGCAAAGGAAATTCTTGCGTTTGAACTTACAAAACTGGTTCACGGCGAGGAGGAAGCCACTAAGGCACAGAATACCGCCCATGCTATTTTCATGGGACAGGGCGCCAGCGAGAACATGCCGGAAACAGCTCTCACGCCGGAGGATCTGACGGATGGTTCTGTTGATATCCTTACCCTTCTCATCAAGGCCGGCATTGCTAAGTCAAAAGGCGAGGGCAGACGGCTGGTTCAGCAGGGCGGCGTCCGTGCAGACGGCGAAAAGGTTACCGATTTCGGCCAGACCTTCAGTGAGGATGCGCTGAGACAGGGCATTGTCATTAAAAAGGGAAAAAAGGTCTTTCATCGTATGATTCTTAAATAATAACAAAACCAGTCTGGGAGCCGCTGCATAGATAATATGCAGCGGCTCCCGGTATAAAATGAATATTATTGGGAATTTTTTCAATATTTATGCATTTATTTGGTTGAATATGCAAGTGAAATGTATTAATATACATTTATTACCATTATATTTGAAGGAATAACTGCACAGCGAAGAGGGAACAGAATGAAACCGAAAGTATACATTGACGGCAGTTCGGGCACGACCGGACTGCAGATTTACGAAAGACTGGGCATAAGGGAGGATATTGAGCTTCTTACCATCTCCCAGGAACTTCATCGGGATGTCTCTGAGCGCAAAAGACTGATGAACGCTGCCGACCTCGTTTTCAATGCATGACTGATGCTGCCGCATATCAGTAAGTTTCACTTGTGGAAAATCCAAACACCAAAATCATAGACGCTTCGACTGCGCACCGTACCAGCCCAGGATGGGATTATGGTTTCCCGGAACTGTCCTATGAACATCGGGAGCATATCATTCACTCCAAACGCGTCGCGAATCCCGGCTGCCATGCTTCCGGATTTATCTCCATTGTCTATCCTTTGGTGAAGCTCGGCATTCTCCGACCTGATACGCCATTGACAGCCTGGTCCCTGACCGGCTATTCCGGCGGCGGCAAGAAAATGATTGCTCAGTATGAGCAGGATGGGAGAGAAAAGAAACTGGACTCTCCCGGACAGTATGGCCTGAACGGCTGCCATAAGCATCTTCCGGAGATGAAAAAGGTCTGCGGTCTAAAGCTGGAACCGGTCTTCAACCCAATTGTAGACGATTACTACAAGGGGATGGAAGTCGGCGTTCCGCTCCATGCACAGTTCCTTGCGGACAGCTATTCGGCAGAGACTGTCAAAGATATGCTGTATGAATATTATCGCAATTCTACGATGGTTGAGGTCTCCAGGGAAGTTGCTGCTTCCGGCACTCTCTATGCCAATGAGCTGTCCGGAACCAACCGTATGCGGATTACCGTCTGCGGCAATGATGAGCGCATGACCATCACTTCACAGTTTGATAACCTCGGCAAGGGCGCTTCGGGCGCGGCCGTACAGAATATGAATCTGATGCTGGGCTTTGATGAGACAGCAGGACTGAAATAAGAGAAGGAGAATAAAAATGGCCAAAAAAGCATTTGTCACAAAAGAAAAGGCGGAAGAAATTGCAAAGACCTATCCGACTCCATTTTATCTCTACGATGAGGCCGGTATTCGCACCAATGCAGATCTGGTAAAAAAGGCCTTTTCCTGGAACCCTGGATATCGGGAGTATTTCGCCGTCAAAGCGACTCCAAACCCGTCTATTGTAAAAATCCTGACCGATGATTATGGTTGGGGCACTGACTGCGCCTCCAAGACGGAGCTCATGTTCAGCAAGGCCATTGGTCTGGATGGCGACCACATTATGTTCTCCTCCAACGACACGCCGTTCGAGGAATATACCTATGCAAAAAAGGTCGGCGCCATCATCAACCTGGACGATATCACCCATATTGACTTCTGCGAGAAGGCCTGCGGCGGAGAGCTGCCGGAGACCATGTCCTGCCGCTTCAACCCCGGCGGAGTTTTTACCATGAGCAATGGCATCATGGATAACCCGGGCGATGCAAAATATGGTATGACCGAAGAGCAGATTACGGAAGCTTTTAAAATTCTTCAGCAGAAGGGCGTCAAGCATTTTGGCATCCATGCCTTCCTCGCTTCCAATACCGTAACCAATGAATATTATCCGAAGCTCGCCGGCGAGCTGTTCGAGCTGGCTGTCAAGCTCCATAAAGAGACCGGTGCCGATATTAAATTCATCAACCTCTCCGGCGGTGTCGGCGTTGCATACAAACCGGATCAGACCCCGAACGATATTCTCTCCATTGGAGAAGGCGTTCACAAGAAGTTCGATGAAATTCTGGTTCCGGCCGGTTTGGGAGATGTTTCCATCTATACCGAGATGGGCCGCTTCATGCTCGCGCCGTACGGTGCTGTTGTAACCAGAGCCATCCATGAAAAACATATTTATAAAGAATATATCGGCGTCGATGCCTGTGCTGTCAACCTGATGCGCCCGGCTATCTACGGTGCCTATCACCATATCACCGTCCTCGGGAAAGAGAATGAGCCCTGCGACCATACCTATGACGTCACGGGTTCCCTCTGCGAGAACTCGGATAAGTTCGCGATTGACCGGAAGCTCCCGAAAATTGATATGGGAGATCTGCTCTTTATCCACGACGCCGGCGCTCATGGCTACTCCATGGGTTACAACTACAACGGCAAGCTGAAATGCGCTGAGATTCTCCTTAAGACAGACGGAAGCACTGAACTGATTCGCCGTGCCGAGACGCCAGCAGACTATTTTGCAACGTTCCAGGGAACGGACTTCTATTCCAAGCTGGATCTGTAAGGGGGCGCACGGGAAATGAAAATCATGGAAGGCGGTGTCTGCGCAGCAGATGGATTTACCGCAGCCGGCATGCATGCCGGCATCAAGCCGACGTCTCCTGCCGACCGGAACGATCTCGCCCTGATCTGCTCAGAAGTCACCTGTACCGCAGCCGGTCTCTTTACCTCCAACGCGGTGAAAGCAGATCCGGTTAAGCTTGATATTCTTCATCTGAAAGACGGACGTGCACAGGCAATCATGGCCAACAGCTTTATTGCAAACGCGTGTGCTCCGGAGGGTATGGAGAATGCACAGAAAGAGACGGAGCTCCTTGGTGCTGCTCTTGGAATTCCTCAGGATGATATTTTAGTTTCCTCCACCGGCGTCATCGGACAGCGTCTGAATATCGATGCCATCTCCAACGCCATTCCCACTCTTGTCAGGAAACTGAGCAAAGACGGATCTAGCGCAGCCGCCCGGTCTATCATGACGACCGATACCGTGATGAAAGAACGAGCGGTTTCATTTCAGATCGGCGGAAAAGAAGTGCATCTCGGCGGTATTACCAAAGGTTCCGGTATGATCGCCCCTCATATGGGCACCATGCTCTGCTATCTGACAACCGATATCTCCATCTCCGGCGAACTTCTGAAAAAGGCTTTGACGGAGACGGTTCGGAAGACATTCAATCGCATCAGCATTGACGGTGACATGTCAACCAATGATACCTGCATCATTCTGGCCAATGGATTGGCTGGAAACGCTATGATTACGGAACCGAATGAGGATTATGAGCAGTTGCTGGACGCTATGCTCAGTATCTGCACGTATCTTGCTCGCCTGATGGCGTCCGATGGTGAGGGCGCTTCTCATCTGATCACATGCACAGTAGAGGGAGCCAAAGATGAGGCAACCGCTGAGACGATTGCGAAAAGCGTCATCAACTCCTCTCTGACCAAGACCGCTATCTACGGCGAAGATGCAAACTGGGGGCGCGTTCTCTGCGCAGCCGGCTATTCCGGTGCCTCTTTTGATCCCGACAAAACAGATATCACTTTCTCCTCTGCAGCCGGAGTTCTTCCGGTCTGCGCGGGCGGCAAAGGTCTCGATTTCGACGAAGAGCTTGGAAAGAAAGTTCTTCATGAAGAAGAGGTTGTCATTACGCTGAATCTCCATGAGGGAGATGCTTCGGTCACCTGCTGGGGATGCGATCTGACTTATGACTACGTAAAAATTAACGGTGATTACAGGACCTGATTGGGAGATGTAAGATGGATTTAACTCTGCAGGAACGCGCGGAAACTCTGAGTGAGGCGCTTCCTTATATTCAGAAATATTATGGAAAGACCATTGTCGTCAAGTACGGCGGCAATGCCATGGTCTCGGAAGAACTGGTGGAAGCGGTAACCTCCGATCTTGTCATGCTCTCATTGGTAGGCGTTCGCGTTATTGTGGTCCATGGCGGCGGCCCAGCCATCAACAATATGCTCAGCCGTCTGCAGATTCCGACCCGCAAAATCAACGGACTCCGCTATACAGATCAGGACACGATGGACGTCGTCCAGTCCGTTCTCTGCGGGCAGGTCAATAAAAACATCGTCAATCTTATCAATACCCGCGGCGGCCATGCCATCGGTCTTTGCGGTCTGGATGACCACCTGATTCAGGCGAAAAGACTCGATAACGGTGACGGCATTGACTACGGCCTTGTCGGGGAAATTACCGCCATTGACCCGACAATTATCGGGACCACGCTGATGTCCGATACCATTCCGGTTATTGCTACGGTTGCCGAAGGAATTGATGGAAACAAATGTTATAACATCAATGCGGATACCGCAGCAGCGGAGATTGCGGCAGCGGTCCATGCGGAAAAACTGATTCTGATGACTGACGTACGCGGTGTCCTCCGGGATCCGGATGACCCGGATACACTGATTCATCAGATTCTCCCGATGGAGATCCCTTATCTGGAACAGGACGGCGTCGTCACCGGCGGCATGATTCCGAAAGTGGAATGCTGTGCAAATGCTTTGGAGCATGGTGTTAAACGAACCCATATTCTTGACGGCCGCATACCGCACGCCATTTTAATAGAGATGCTGACCCACCGCGGAATCGGCACCATGATTTGGAAAGGGGAAAACAAATGACATCGGAAGAATTGAAACAGATGGATGACAGCTATGTCATGCATACCTATGGCCGCTTTCCAATTGCCATCGAGTACGGAGAGGGTGCAACGGTTTATGATTACGAAGGGAACAAATATATTGATTTCACCTCGGGCATCGGCGTAAACTGCCTCGGCTACGGCAACCAGGGCTGGGCAGATGCCATCTATTCGCAGGCGAAAAAACTCGGTCATATGTCCAACCTGTATTATACGGAGCCGTGTGCACAGCTTGCGAAAACGCTCTGCAAGCGTACCGGCATGTCCAAGGTCTTCTTCGGCAATTCCGGTGCGGAAGCCAACGAGGGCATGATTAAACTCGCACGTAAATACAGCTATGACAAGTACGGGGAAGGACGTGCCACTATCATCACGCTGCAGGATTCCTTCCACGGCCGCACCATTACTACGCTGAATGCGACCGGACAGGATGTTTTCCACAAATATTTCTTTCCGTTTACCGAGGGCTTCCGTCACGCAAAAGCGAACGATATGGACGATCTCAAGGCCCAGATGGGCGACGACGTCTGTGCGGTCATGCTTGAGCTGATCCAGGGAGAGGGCGGCGTCAATCCGCTTGATCCGGAATATGTCAAACAGGTCCGTGAGTTCTGCACGGAAAACGATCTTCTGATGTTGGTCGATGAGGTGCAGACCGGCGTCGGGCGCACCGGCAGCCTTTTCTGCTTCCAGAGCTACGATCTGAAACCCGATGTCGTCTCTTTTGCCAAGGGCATTGCCGGCGGCCTTCCCATGGGCGGCATTATGGCTGCTGAGCCCTATCAGGACGTTCTGGGCCCGGGAACCCATGCCTCAACGTTCGGCGGCAATCCGATTGCGGCCGCTGCCGGAAATTACATCCAGAGCGTCATGGACGACAAGTTCCTCTCCGATGTTCAGGCAAAAGGCGATTATATGCGGAGTCAGATTCTTGGCAACGGCTCACCGTTTGTGGAAGCGGTACAGGGAAAAGGCCTTATGATCGGTATCCGACTTTCCGGACTCCGCAACATTGATGTCTGCAATTCTCTGAACTCCCGCGGTCTTCTGACGCTGACCGCAGGCAATAATGTGCTTCGTCTGCTTCCGCCTCTGGCTATCTCCACAGAGGAGATCGACGAGGGCCTCGATATTCTGCTTGGTCTTATCGGAAACTGAATTGCATAATCTGATTTAGATACATTCAAAAAGGGATGCTGCTAAAAAGCAGCATCCCTTTTCCATTTTCTTTTGAAATTATTTCAGCGTTGTATGTCTCGGAACACCTGCAGAGTCATAGGGGAGCTGAATGCCGGAGATCAACGGACGTGCATACCGGATAAATTCCTCTGTGATATCGGTTCCGTCTTTTGAGATCATTTCGTCAGGAACCCTTTTTTCTTCGTTGGCAATGCCATGGATATCTTTGGTCTCGTAGGCGACCAGGTAGGGGGATCGTTTCCGAACCTGAATGGTGACCATCTTTCCGGTCTCACCTGCCAAAGCCTTTTCTACCCCAATGTAGCCGCAGTTAAACGCTTCATCGATATCGGTCTGAGATGCGAGGTGGGTGGCACAGCGCTGGAGGATGGAGAATTCTATGACACGGTTTTTATAGCCCAGGTGCTCGGAGATAAGGTCGCCAAGCACTTTCCCGGAGCCGGAGAGCTGACGGTGGCCAAACGGGTCAGTAAAAGCGTAGCTTCCAGAAAGTTCACAGACAAGTTTGCCGTCTGCCGTCTTAATCCCCTCGGAGGCGGCGATGACGATGGATTTCTTTTTTTTGGCCAGTCCGCGGATTTGCTCAATAAAAGCTTCTGGCTGGAAGATCCGCTCCGGAAGCAGAATCAGGTCCGGTCCGATGCAGTCGATGTCGCGCGAGAGGGCAGAGGCTGCGGTCAGCCATCCGGCATTGCGGCCCATGATTTCGACGATGGAGATTTTTGGGTCTTTTCCGTAAAAACTCTCGGTGTCCCGGACAATTTCCTTAATGCTGGTGCCGATAAATTTTGCGGCAGAACCATAGCCAGGCGTGTGGTCTGTGGCCGGGAGATCGTTGTCAATGGTCTTCGGAATGCCGATAAATTTTTGCGGTTTCTTATGGGAGGCGGCATAGTCACTCAGCTGCTGGATGGTGTCCATGGAATCGTTTCCGCCGATATAGAGGAAAGCCGAAATATGGTACTGTTCCAGACGGTGAAATATGGTCTCGTAAACTTCAGGATCTTCTTCCGCTTTTGGAAGCTTGTAGCGGCAGGTCCCGAGAAACATGGCGGGAGTCCGCTTTAACAGGGAAAGGTCGCTCTTATGAGGAAAACATTCATTGAGCAGAATGAGGTCGTCCCGGATAAGTCCTTCGACGCCGTAATGCATACCGTAGACTTTTTCAATGCCGTTATCTCTTGCACTCTGATAAACACCGGCCAGGCTGGAATTGATGACGGCGGTCGGTCCGCCGGACTGACCTACTACAAGATTTCCCATAATAACTCCTTTATTTTCACATAATTTTTCTTATCTTTTATTATAAAAAGAGTATAAAGGAAGTGTCCAGAAATTTTCCAGAAATCTTTGATTTCGGGGTTGCATTTTCTCGCAGGAAAAGTATACTAATAATAGTAATAATAATCATTTTCGTTAAGAAACATTTCGGAAAGTGAGGCACTCCTATGACTGAGACTCGTCACAGCCGTCAGCGGGATGCTGTTCTGAAGGAACTCTGCTCCAGACACGACCATCCGACTGCTGAGGAGCTCTATGTTTCTTTAAAAAAGCAGTTTCCATCGATCAGCCTTGCAACCGTTTATCGCAATTTAAGAGTCTTGACGGAACAGGAAAAAATTATTACATTAAAAATTGACAACTCAGATCATTTTGACGGCAATACCAAACAGCATTACCATTTGTACTGCACAAACTGCGGCCGTCTCTATGACCTGAAGATGCCGATGATTCCTGAAATCAGCAGAGCTGCAGATTCCTGTTCAGACTGCAGAATTGAATCTTACAGTTTGATTTTTGAAGGTCTTTGCAGCAGCTGTTTAAAAAATATGTAATTTTATGGTATGGAGGTAATTCCAATGAAAAAATTTGTTTGTGGTGTCTGCGGTTACGTTTATGAAGGCGAATCTCTTCCGGCAGATTACAAATGTCCGGTCTGCGGTGCTCCCGCTTCCAAGTTCACTGAGCAGGGCGAGGACCTTACCTGGGCTTCTGAGCATGTAGTCGGTATTGCCTCGGATGCTCCGGAAGATATCAAAGATGATCTCCGCTCCAACTTTGAAGGTGAGTGCTCTGAGGTCGGTATGTATCTCGCTATGTCCCGCGTCGCTTTCCGGGAAGGTTATCCGGAAGTAGGTCTTTACTATGAGAAGGCTGCAATGGAAGAGGCCAACCACGCTGCCCGTTTTGCAGAGCTCCTCGGCGAGGTTGTCTCTGACAGCACTGAGCAGAACCTTAAAGTTCGCGTCGATGCTGAGAACGGTGCAACTGCCGGTAAGACCGACCTTGCAAAACGTGCAAAAGCTGCCAATCTCGACGCTATTCACGATACCGTCCATGAAATGGCACGCGACGAGGCACGTCACGGCAAAGCTTTCCAGGGTCTCCTTAACAGATACTTCGGCAAATAATGCTATCTCTTTTTAAGCAAAAAACCGTCTCCTTTCGGAGGCGGTTTTTCTATGCCAGGATGTAAAATTGAGCCCCGTTCGAAAAGGCTTCGAGCGGGGCTGACATCTTTATTTTAATGGAATGGTCTGCTGGTAGGTCAGATCTTTTGCCTGAACTTCTTTCATCTTCTTACGTCCGGAAGTGATGATATTGTCAGCCGACTCGCCTGAGACTTTGTAGAGCGCTCCGCAGCGTTTGCAGATGGCAAACACATCATGGTCATAGTGGAAAAGAGGCACTCCGTCTATGCCAAGTCCGTTATCGGCTTTGAGGACCAGCATTTGGCCGGTCTTTTCACATTTGGGGCAGGTAACCTGGATGGTCTGTCCATATTGTTCAATGGTGTCGACCGTAAACTTCATGTTGGTACTCCTTTTCTGTGTGACAGTTTCTTAACATCATATTATCCGGATTTTCGAATCCTGTCAACGAACAGGGGAGAGACAGCCGTCTCGATTTAATCGTTGGCACTGTACTCTGCAATAATTCCATGCCGGTAGGCATAGAGAAGCATTTGAAGATGGTCGATCTCCGCCTGGAGTTTTTTTCCGCGATCCATTTCACTGATCTTCAGACGGTGGTCCAGCTCTTCGGAGACAATGGTTGCAGAGAGAATATCTTTATTGTTCTTAATGGCATTTTTCTTGCCGTCAAAAGGCTCATGGGCGGACAGACGCATGTAGTGGGAGTTGTAGATCAAAGTATAGCCGGCAATGCCGGTGGTCTTCTGGTAGGCACGGCAGAATCCTCCGTCGATGATAAACAGGCGGCCGTCACCCTTGATGGGGCTTTCACCATTTTTGCTCTTGACCGGGACATGGCCGTTGATAATGTGGCAGTTCGGTCCGTCCAGCCCAAACTCGTGCAGTACAGTCATGCAGCCCTCTTCGGTCTTGGTGATCTCATAATAAGGATCTTTTGCCTCTTTCCAGGTGGACTTGTCGTCGATAAGACGGCGCTCAAATGTGGTAATCTTGGAACGTGCAAAAAGGGGAGACCACTTACCGCACCACAGGAACCACATGAAGTCCTGGCCTTTTTGCCGGGCCTCACTGCCTTCCGGTGAAAAATAGCCCTGTCTGGCGCGCTGCTCGCAGTAATCCATAAGAGCGCGGCCTTTGTATGTGACGCCGTCAAAAGTGAATTCTTTAAAGGTGCCGTCCTCGTTCATCGGAACACCGCCGTGCGTCAGGAAATTCCCGTTGTAGACTTTATACATGTTGCCTTTCCGGAAAAGGAAGCGGATGTGGTTCTGCAGCTTTTCGCTCTGCTTAAAGGAGCTGACCAGCTCATTCATGACCTCTTCTTCTTCACTGCTGAGTTTGTAGGGGTCATTGATGTCGACGGTCGGGAAATCTGAGTCACGAAGCAAGTAGGTCTTACCGTCGTTCAGAACAACGGTTCCTTTGTCGTAGTCAATCTTGTCGAGCAGAAGACGGTCGTCCATCTTGAAGTCCGGATTGCGCTGAACCAGCTGGCCCATAAGCTTGAAGAGAATAACCGTGATGGCCTTCGACATGCGGGCAGTCCGAACAAGATCTTTCGGCTTGATGGTGATCTTTTCCTCCTCATCGATAATCCGAGTCGCAAAGCTCGAGAGGTCGGTCAGACTGTAAGAATCATTTGCAAAGACGGCAAGGGGACGAAGACTGATGCCATAGCCGTTTTCAATAACATGCAGATTGTTATAGAGTATGGAGTTGGAGAGGACATTGGCAATGCAGATGGGACTGCCGGAAGCGGCACCCATCCAGAGAATGTCGTGATTGCCCCACTGGATATCCACTTTGTGGTGATGCATAAGGGCTTCCATTACGATGTCTGCACGGGGACCGCGGTCGAAGATATCTCCGACAATGTGAAGGCGGTCAACAATAAGCCGTTTAATGACGCCGCAGACTGCAATGATAAAATCGTTGGCTTTCCCGATATCTATGATAGTACTGATAATATTGTCATAATAGTCACGCTTATTGTGGAGCGTGAAGTCAGTATTCAGCAGCTCGTCAATAACGTAGGCATACTCTTTCGGAAGTGCCTTACGGACTTTGGAACGGGTATACTTGGAGGAAACAACATGGCAGATTTCAATGAGGTAATTCAAAGTTCTGCTGTAGAAATTATTGACGTCGTCCACAGTCGGCAGCAGTTCCTCCAGCTTTTCTTCCGGATAATAGATGAGCGTGGCCAGCGTAGCCCGTTCTTCCTCGGACAGCTCGTCGGAGAACAGCATATCAATTTTTTCACGGATAGCACCGGAAGCACTTCGTAAAATGTGGTTAAACGCTTCATATTCACCATGAATGTCCGACATGAAATGTTCGGTCGCCTTAGGCAGATTCATGATGGCATTCAGGTTGATAATTTCTGTTGCAACGGATTGTTCTGTCGGATATTGCTCTCCAAGCAGACGAAGGTAGTCAAGCTCCGCAGCACTGAAAGAGCGTTCAGTTTCCGTCATGTTCCATTTCCTCCTTGAATCTCCAGGTAAACAGGCATTCTTATATGATTCCCTTTGCCTGTTTTCGTTCGAATTTAGTATACATCAAAAAAACAGGCCGAACAATGGAAGAAAGGGGGTTGATTTTCGTGAGCGACTCTGTTATTATAGATGACGTTCCACGGGGGCGTAGCTCAGTTGGGAGAGTGCTTGAATGGCATTCAAGAGGTCGTCGGTTCGATCCCGATCGTCTCCACCAGGAAAAAAGTCTTGAAATCCCGTTTTGAAAACGGGTTCCAAGACTTTTTCTTTTTGCTTTTTTTGAAAAGATTTCTGCATTTAAAAAATGAAGCTGAAACATACTGATTCATTTGATATATCACAGAATCAATATTTTCAACACTTAATATCACAAGTTTCAACATTTTAAACATTCCCTTTATCTACGTTAATTTATATATTTATTATTTGTTCTATCACATATAGTAATTATTTCATCAAAAGAAATATGCCGTAAAAAGTCCGGATGGTTTGACCATCCGGACTTTTTAGTCATTATTTAATTTGCTCAGCGCTTAAAACTGGTCTTATAGACATATTTTAGCTTCTCACGGGCTATCTCACAGAGCTTGTTGATGATAAGCATATTGGTGGGATATTTGTCCAGCATTTTATAGACCGGGAAAAAGCGGGAGATGTGCAGGGGAATTTCCTGGTGATATTTTTGATTCAGGGAGGCAATCCACGCGGAAATCATACGTATCGTAGTTTCATTGTCGTTTTCGTTCGGCACGACCAGCGTTGTAATTTCCACATGACAGCTCTGAACGGCCCGCTCAATAAAGCGGATGACAATATTGATGTCACCGCCAAGCGTCTTTTTATAGTAATAATAGTCGAATCCTTTGAAGTCGACATTCATGGCATCTATGTAGGGGAGGAGTTCCTCCAGAACATCCACTTCCGCGGTCCCGTTTGTAACCAGAACGGTTTTTAGGCCTTTCTGTTTTGCCAGCATAGCGGTGTCTCTTACAAATTCCATACTGATCATCGGCTCATTATATGTAAATGCGACGCCAATATTTCCTTTGTCCTGCAGTGAGACAGCGCGTTCCACCACTTCTTCCGGAGTAAAGTGCATCGTGTAGACATCGCCT
>R19__coassemble_679_pt1 | contig 14223 bp, 9 predicted proteins | sample R19__metabat2_high_PE_001 | metagenome-assembled genome bin R19
ATGTTATATATGGAATTTTGAAATGAAAAATGGGTGAGTCTGTTCACGGAACAGCTCACCCGGATAAATCCTTGCAATATTCAGGATACAGCAGATGCTCTGACGGTGGTGGCCGGCGGAACAGCGGCTTTCGGAATGCTTGCCTTGACATCTTTATATTTGATGCCTTTTACATGGCTGAACGGCCAGTAGATGTAGACAACCTTGGCTACAATTTTGTCTTTGGCCAGATAGGTGTTGTACCAATAGCGGGAGTCCAGGCTGTCATTTCGGTTGTCGCCCATCATAAAGTAATGACCGGCCGGAACCTGATACGGGCCCCAGTCGCCGACGGGACGGCCATGTCCATAGCAGAATTTGTCAGGAAGGGGAGTGGTACTGCCGTTAATATAGACTTTACCGTCTTTTATCTGCACCGTGTCTCCTGGCATGCCGATGATGCGTTTGACAAAGTACTGGGACTCGTCATCCGGATATTTAAAGATGACGATATCAAACCGCTCCGGATCTTTGTGCTTATAGGCAAGACGGTTGCCGATGACGCGGTCGCCGGTCATGAGAGTGGTTTCCATGGAGCCGGAAGGGATTTTCGCGTTGATGAGTACGGTTGAGTTTAAGACGAACAGAAGGGCAACGATAATCAGGAAGAAGAGGAGATCGTGCAGGAATTCTTTCCCGGAACTTTTTTTCTGCTCAGCCTTCTCTTCCTGCTCCGGTTCAACAGGAACCGTTTCTTTTTTGCTCATATGGATTTGGCTCCTTTCTCGAGCTGATAGACATAAAATATCTTACCTATTTTACAATGTCGTTTCGAGGCTGTAAACCATAAATTCTTTTCATATTGACTTTTCAACAGAGCTATTTTATATTTGTTTTAAATCCCGGCACGGTAGCGACGATGCCTCCGTGAACCGGGCTTTCTTTTTCGGAATGAGGGGTGCAAAATTGAACGAACAGCCTATCATTACACTCGACGATATCTCGGTCTCATTTAATGGGAGCCCGGTTCTGTCTCATCTGAATCTCTCTATTGAGGACGGGGAGTTTGTGACAATTCTGGGGCCGTCCGGCTGCGGCAAGACAACGACGCTGCGCATTATTGCGGGCTTCCAGGCACCGGACAGCGGCCGGGTTCTGTTCGGCAGCCAGGTTGTGAATGATGTCCCGGCCCACAAGAGGCAGGTGAACACCATTTTTCAGCGCTATGCGCTGTTTCCGCATCTCAATGTATACGACAATATAGCATTCGGTCTCCGGGTAAAAAAGGTCAAAGAGCGGAAAATCAAACAGAAAGTTACGGAAATGCTTAAGCTGGTGGACCTCAAGGGCTTTGAACGCCGCTCGGTGGACTCCCTTTCCGGAGGCCAGCAGCAGCGTGTGGCAATTGCCCGTGCACTTGCTGTCGACCCGAAAGTCCTGCTCCTCGATGAACCCCTCAGTGCTCTGGACCTCAAACTGCGCAAAGACATGCAGAAAGAGCTGAAAGACATCCAGCATTCACTGGGCATCACCTTTATTTTTGTCACACACGACCAGGAGGAGGCACTGTCTATGTCTGACAAGGTGGTCGTTATGGACAGCGGTCAAATTCAGCAGATCGGCACGCCTCTGGAAATTTACAATGAACCTCGCAACGCGTTTGTCGCCGATTTTATCGGTGAATCGAATATTCCGGACGGAATCATGCTGATGGACCGGCAGGTCCGCTTTTCAGGCCATGTGTTTGACTGTGTTGACAGCGGGTTCCGCCGGAATCAGCCGGTTGACGTTGTCGTCCGGCCCGAAGACATTGAAGTGGTTCCGCCGGAGCAGGGTATGCTGACGGGGAAGGTGACTGCGGTTACATTCAAAGGCGTCTACTTTGAAATCATTGTGGATATCGGCGGCTTCAAATGGATGATCCAGTCCACGCGCCAGAGTTCAGAGGGCGACTCCATCGGCCTGAACATTGCTCCCGACGCCATTCATATCATGGAAAAATCAGAGTACTCCGGCCGCTATGGCGACTATTCCAGCTTCTCCGACGAAATGGACTATATCTCAGATGCATCGCTGGATCTGACTTCAGAGGAGAGCCCCATCGGAGAGGAAGAGACGATATGAAGAAAACCGGGGCGCTCACTGCGCCGTATTCTGTCTGGATGATTCTGTTTACGGTTGTGCCTCTGGCCATTGTGGTCTATTTCGCCGTCACAGACGGCAGCGGCCATGCGACACTTGCCAATCTGGCAGGTCTTTCCCATTATACCGACACCATCCTTCGCTCGCTCTATTATGGCCTTCTTGCAACTGCCATCTCACTGGTAGTCTCTTATCCACTGGCCTATTTTTTCACGAAAACCAAAGCTCCTACTCAGACCATACTGGTCATGCTAATAATGATTCCCATGTGGATGAACTTTATTCTCCGCACCTATTCCATCATGGTCCTGTTTGAGGACACGGGCATCATCAACAATTTTCTGCGTGACATCGGCCTTTCACCGCTGCATCTCATCAATACATCCGGTGCAGTTGTTTTCGGCATGGTCTACAACTATATTCCGTTTATGGTTCTGCCGCTGTATACCTCACTCTCCAAGCTGGATGAGCGCTATCTGGAAGCGGGCCGGGACCTCGGCTGCAGCGGCGTTCAGATTTTCAGCAAAGTCATGCTCCCGCTGACCAAATCGGGTATTCTCTCGGGCGTTACAATGGTTTTTGTTCCGTCGGTCAGCACATTCTATATTTCGCAGAAACTGGGCGGCGGTTCCTATACGCTCATCGGCGACGTCATTGAGCTTCAGTTCCAGACGGCATACAACTACAATCTCGGAGCAGCTATTTCCCTTCTGCTCATGGTACTCATTCTCATCAGCCTGGCCATTATGCATAAATTCGGCGGCTCGGAAGACGGGGAGGTGGTTCTTTGAAACGCAGAAAACTTGGCGCGGCGGGAACGGTTTATCTGGTCATTTTCCTGATCCTGCTCTATGCACCCATTGCAGTCCTCATCCTGTTTTCGTTTAATGCGTCTAACAGCACCAGTGTGTTCGGAGGCTTTTCCACACGCTGGTACGGCGAACTGTTTCGTGACGAAGCAACCATGGCGGCGTTTAAAAATACGTTAGTACTGGCTGTGCTCTCTGCGGTCATTTCCACCGTCTTGGGAACGGCGGCCGCTGTTGGATTCCACTATACCCGCCGGAAACATTACAAACGTGCTATGATGACTGTGACCAATATCCCAATGATGAACCCGGATATTGTTACGGGTATCTCCATGATGCTTCTGTTTGTCTTTGTGGGAACCCTGTTTTCCATGAGGGGGGTTCTCGGTTTCGGAACTATGCTCATTGCACATATTACCTTTGAACTTCCCTATGTCATTTTAAATATTATGCCGCGGCTCTCGGAACTGGACCCATATCTGCTGGAGGCGGCCGAAGACCTCGGCTGTACGCAGTCCCAGGCCTTTTTCAAGGTGACGCTTCCTCAAATCCGTTCCTCCATTCTGGCGGGTGCCATCATGGCATTTACGCTCTCACTGGATGACTTTGTCATCAGCTATTTTGTCAGCGGACCGGAGTTTCAGACACTTCCTATCCGAATTTACTCCATGACCAAGAAACGTGTCACACCAGATATGTATGCACTTTCCACGATTATCTTTCTCACCATGCTGGTGCTTCTGATTGTCATGAACGTTCTTCAGAGCGACGCACATGCGGCGCGGAGAGAGGCGCGGAAAAACCGCCGCGCAGAGAGGAGAGGGGCATGAAAAAATGGACGGCACTTCTGCTTGCAGTATTGTTTACGGTTTTCTGTCCGGTCTCCGCTTTTGCAGCAGGAAAGAAGAGCAGTGCAGACTATCCCATTGATACCGCATATTATGAGAAGAATCCATATCGCGGCACAACGCTTAATGTCTATAACTGGGGCGAATACATCTCCGACGGCAGCGAGGGGAGTCTGGATGTCAACAAGCGGTTTGAACAGCTGACCGGCATTCATATTAATTATACAAACTTTGACAGCAACGAGGACATGTACGCCAAGCTGAAGAGCGGCGGGGCGGCCTATGATGTCATTATTCCCTCTGACTACATGATTCAGCGGCTCCGGGAAGAGGGTATGCTGGAAAAGATCAATCTGCATCATATTCCGAATATGAAATATATAGATTCTTCCTATCGTCATCTGTACTATGACCCGAAAGATCAGTACACCGTTGCGTACAATGTCGGCTATGTCGCTCTTATTTACAATAAGAAGATGGTTCGGGAAAAGCCTGACAGCTGGAGCGTACTCTGGGACCCGCATTACAAAGGTAAAATTATCCAGTTTAACAATCCGCGGGACGCCTTTGCCATTGCTCAGTCATTGCTCGGACAGAACTATAATACGACGGACCGAAAAGACTGGGAGGCAGCCTATCAAAAACTTGTTGAACAGAAACCTCTTGTCCGCTCCTATGCTATGGATGAAATTTTCAATATCATGGAGAGCGGCGCCGCAGCGCTTGCACCTTATTATGTCGGCGACTATTTTACGATGAAAGAGAATAATCCCGACCTCGGCATCGCATTCCCAAAAGAAGGGGCCAATATCTTTGTCGATGCCATGTGCATTCCAAAGACAACCCAAAACAAAGGTGCTGCTGAACTGTATATCAACTTTATGGAAGAACCGCAGATTGCACTGGCAAATGCGGAATATATCTGCTATGCATCCCCGAACAGGGCCGTTGTCAATATGAGCGATTATTCCTTCCAGGGAAATTCCGTCCTGTATCCCGACAAAAAGATTCTGGCGAAAGATCAGTATTTCCACAATCTGCCCTCCAATACCCAGACCATGATGAGCACGTATTGGAGTGACCTGAAAATCAACGGTAACCATAATACTTCGGTCTACGTTGGGCTAGCCTGTTTTGCGGCGGCATTTGTCATTGGCGGAATGGCCTGGTGGATCCGCAAAAAAAATAGAGAAAAATATTATGATTGACATTGACAACGGGAGTTCAGATCAATATAATATAAATCGTTGCTTGAGAGGCCAGTTGGTTCTCGAGAGACCGCCTGCGAGAGTGGCGGAATTGGCAGACGCGCACGTTTGAGGGGCGTGTTTCTCACGAAGTACGGGTTCAAGTCCCGTCTCTCGCACCAGGCTCTCCAAAGCGTATGCTTTGGAGAGCATCTTTTCCAAAGGTCTCGGAAAGCAGCACAATTTCATAACTGCGAGAGTGGCGGAATTGGCAGACGCGCACGTTTGAGGGGCGTGTTTCTCACGAAGTACGGGTTCAAGTCCCGTCTCTCGCACCATGGCTCTTCGGAATGTGTATTCCGGAGAGCTTTTTATCTTTTTGCTTTTCCAGGAATGAAATGATACCATTAGTCTTGTAATGTAATATCAAACCCAATCAACGACAGGGGGACCAATATGAGCCAGTATAATTATCCCAGCCGCAGGCCGTCCGGGAACCGTTCTGCACCATCCCGCAGCAGAAAGCGGAGAAGGCTGTCCCAGAGCAGGGAAAATATCCGAAAACGCCGCAGGTTCTATACCATCTGTTCGGTTCTGCTTGTCATTATTATTATCATAATTGCCTGCACGGCGGGCGGCGGAAATAAAAAAAAGGCGACGCAGAATAATCCTGCCGTTCGCTCGGCTACCTATACGCTTGCTGCCGTTAAAATCGGTGACAGCTGGGGTTTTGTCAATGCAAAGGGAAAACTGGTTATTCCCTGTATTTTCCCAAATGTCGGAGAATTCGGCGCCAATGGTCTGGCCGCTGCAGAGTCGACTGACAAGAAATGGGGATACATTGACCATAACGGAAAATGGGCTATTCAGCCGGTCTTCCGTTCTGCAGAAGGGGAGGAGGACAGTGCTCCAATCGGTCCTTTCACTTCGCCGGGGCTTGCGCCGGCACGTGCCAACAACGGAAAATATGGTTTTATCAATGGCAGCGGAAAATGGGCCATTTCACCGACTTTTGACAGTGTCCGGGAGTTTAATGAAGACGGAATTGCGGCGGTCTGCACCAATGGACTCTGGGGCTTTATTGACCAGACCGGCCATACCATTCTGGCACCCAAATATGCAGATGCCGGAGATTTCGGCACAAACGGACTGGCGCCGGTAAAAACCAATGCTTATTCCTATTACAGCTATATAGACCGCTCCGGCAAGGAGGTCATCTCCGCGAAATTCCGGGAAGCTTATCCGTTCCGAAATGGAATTGCCGGTGTTATTACGGTGTCTGGCGTCTGCCAGTATATCGATAAAACCGGAATGCCCAAATTCCCGCAGGCCTACGGCGTGCTGGTCAGCGGCCATGACGGGACACAGCGTTTCCTGGGCAGCTTTGCCGCCAACGGGCTCTGCCCGGCCACAGACGGCTCCGGCCGCTGCGGCTTTATCAATACTTCCGGGTCCTTTGCCATCAGTCTTCAGTTCTTCCGTGTGGATAATTTCTCGGACAGCGGCTATGCGGCGGTAGAGAACACCGAGTATAAATGGGGCTTTATTGACCGCACTGGAACCATGGTTCTCTCGGCAAACTATGACGATGTCGGCAGTTTCAGCACATTTACAATTCGCGCATAAGAAAGGAGACCGAAATGAGCCGAAAACGTTCTCTCGAGGAAATGCTGCAGGACCCTGCACCGCTACAGCGGATGACAAATGCCTCCTCGGAAAAAAAGAATCGATCCTCTTCCTCCGGTAAGGGGAAAGGAGAGAGAAAACGTTCATTTACCCGGGAGGAGCACCGCAGGCTTATCTTTTTATGGATCCTTTTTGTGGTCTGTCTGGTGGGACTCATTCTCAGTATTATTGCTGTGGTTCAGCATAATCCATGGAATTCTGTCTCTATGAAAATTCCCATGCAGCAATTTTTGGAATTTAAGTCCGTTCAATTGATATGAAAAAGCCGCGGTCCGGTATTTCCGGCCGCGGCTTTTTTGCATAAAAAAACAGAAACTGCAAAAGCAGTTTCTGTCTTGGTGCGGATGACGGGACTTGAACCCACATGAACTCGCGTTCACTAGAACCTGAATCTAGCGCGTCTGCCAATTCCGCCACATCCGCATATCTGCGTTGGGGCACCTCGCGGTGCTCCAATAATATAGCATACCAGCGGGCCCGATGCAAGAACTTTTTTCAAATCCTGCCGAGAAAATTTTACAGATGTTTGCTGCGTTAAAATTATGACACCGAAATTTGCAGATTTTCGAATACAATCGGCAGATAATCGCATGTTTATGCAAAAAAATGAAAAACATGCTGTTGAAATTGTCATTCGCACATGTTACAATTCTTACACTTAGGATTTAAAAGTGGCAATGGGGTCACAAGGCTTGCTCCGGCAGGCTTTGTGACCCCATATTCTTTTTTACCACGATCTGTCATTTTGGAGGGAGTGTAGGTATATGGAACAGACTCTATATAACCCACAATTTGAGCATGACGCCTGCGGCATTGGCACGGTCGTTAACATCAAAGGTGTTGCGTCCCGTGAAATTGTCGACGATGCTCTGAAAATTGTTGAAAAACTTGAGCATCGAGCCGGCAAGGACGCCAAGGGCGAGACCGGCGACGGCGTAGGCATTATTGTTGCCATGCCCCATGAGTTTATGAAAGATGCGGCAAAAGAAGCAGGCATTCAGCTTGGCGGTCCCCGTACCTACGGTGTCGGGATGTTTTTCCTGCCGCAGGAAAAACTGAAACGTGCTCAGGTTAAGCGCATGTTTGAAATTATCGTCGAAAAAGAAGGCCTGGATTTCCTGGGCTGGCGGGAAGTTCCCATCTGCCCGGACATTCTCGGCGAAAAAGCGCTTGCAAAGATGCCGTGCATAGAGCAGTGCTTCATTCAGAAACCGGAAGACGTGGAGCCCGGCATCGACTTTGACCGCATGCTCTATGTAGCGCGCAGAGAATTTGAACAGTCCAACGACTCCACATATGTTGCCTCTCTGTCCAGCCGAACCATTGTTTATAAAGGCATGTTCCTGGTTGGTCAGCTGCGGAAGTTCTACAAGGACCTTCAGTCGGATAATTTTAAATCTGCCATTGCCATGGTTCATTCCCGTTTCTCTACCAACACGAACCCGAGCTGGCAGCGTGCCCATCCGAACCGTTTCATCCTGCATAACGGTGAAATCAATACGATCCGCGGCAATGTCGACCGTATGAATGCCCGTGAAGAGACGATGGACACCGAGTTCCTCAATAAATACAGCGACAAAATTCTTCCGGCCATCAACGGCTATGGTTCCGATTCCGCCATGCTGGACAACACGATTGAATTCCTGGTCATGAATGGCATGGAACTCCCGCTTGCCATGATGCTCTGTATCCCGGAGCCGTGGATCTCCGATAACACCATGAGCCGCGAGAAAAAAGATCTGTATCACTATTACTCCACCATGATGGAGCCGTGGGACGGACCTGCGTCCATCCTGTTCACTGACGGCGACCAGGTCGGCGCTATTCTGGACCGAAATGGACTTCGTCCTTCCCGTTACTATATCACCAACGATGATAAGCTCATCCTTGCCTCCGAAGTCGGCGTTCTCGACATCGACGAGAAGAAAATCGTCAAGAAATCCCGACTTCAGCCCGGTAAAATGCTTCTCATTGACACCAAGGCAGGACGTCTCATCGACGACAACGAGCTCAAAGAATACTTTGCAAACCGGAACCCCTATGGTGAATGGCTCGACATGTATCTGGAGAAGCTCGAAAACCTTCCGATTCCGAATAAAAAAGTGGAATCCTATACCCAGGAAGAGCGCGACCGTCTCTACAAGGCATTCGGCTATTCCTATGAAGATGTCTTCCACTCCATTCTGCCGATGGCGGAAAATGGAACGGAGCCCATCGGCGCAATGGGCGTCGATATCCCGCTGGCTGTTCTGTCCGATAAGCACCAGCTGCTCTTCAACTATTTTAAACAGCTGTTTGCACAGGTCACCAACCCGCCCATCGACGCTATCCGTGAAAAAATCGTCACTGACACCCATGTCTATATCGGCTCCGACGGCAACCTGCTGAAAGATGCCCCGGAGAACTGCAACGTCCTTGAAATTGAGAACCCAATTCTCACCAGTGTCGATCTCCTGAAAATCAAAAACATGAATCGCCCTGGCTTCAAGGTCGAGACGATCTCACTGCTCTACTACAAGACGACCTCTTTGAAAAAAGCCGTTGACCATCTGTTCGTCGAGTGCGACAAGGCCTATAAAAACGGAGCAAATATTCTTATTCTCTCCGACCGCGGCGTAGACGAGAACCATGTTGCCATTCCTTCACTTCTTGCAGTATCCGCTATTGAGCAGTATCTCATTCGGACCAAGAAACGTACGGCAGTCTCTATTGTACTGGAGAGCGCCGAGCCTCGTACTGTCCATCAGTTCGCAACGCTGCTGGGCTATGGCGCCCGCGCCGTCAACCCGTATCTTGCACAGGAGTGCATCGAAGAGTGCATTGGAGAAGGACTTCTCGACAAAGATCCCCATGTCGCCATCGACGACTACAACAATGCCATCCTCTCCGGTATTGTCAAGATAGCATCCAAGATGGGCATTTCCACCCTGCAGTCCTATCAGTCTGCGCAGATCTTTGAAATCGTCGGCATCAAAAAGGAAGTTGTCGATGAATACTTCACCAACACCGTCAGCGAAGTCGGCGGCATCGGCATGGAAGAAATCCAGGAAGGTGTTGAGTATCGCCACGATAACGCATTTGACCCGCTGGGTCTCGGCGTAGACACGTCCCTGGAGAGCATGGGTCTCCATAAGCTCAGAAACGGTCCCAACAAGGAAGACCATCTCTACGACCCCAAGACCATCATTACGCTCCGCCGTGCTACAATGGACGGCGACTATCAGCGCTTTAAAGAGTACTCCGCACGCGTTAATAATGAATCGGTTCCGCACACGCTTCGCGGCCTTCTGGACTTTGATTTCCCGGAGGACGGCGGCATTCCGCTGGAAGAAGTAGAACCCGCTTCTGACATCGTCAAACGCTTTAAGACGGGTGCCATGTCCTACGGCTCTCTCTCCCGTCAGGCACATGAGTGTATGGCTATTGCCATGAACCGGCTGGGCGGAAAGTCCAATACCGGTGAAGGCGGTGAGGCGCCGGATCGTTACGGCACGGAACGCAACAGTGCCATTAAACAGGTGGCGTCCGGCCGTTTTGGAGTCACTTCGGAATACCTGGTCAGCGCAAAAGAAATTCAGATCAAAATGGCTCAGGGTGCCAAGCCTGGTGAGGGCGGACATCTTCCCGGAAAGAAAGTCTATCCCTGGGTTGCCAAGACCCGTTTCTCCACGCCTGGCGTTTCTCTGATCTCTCCGCCGCCGCACCATGATATCTACTCCATTGAAGATCTGGCTCAGCTCATCTATGACCTGAAGAATTCCAACCGTGACGCCCGCATCTCGGTCAAACTGGTCTCTGAGGCCGGCGTCGGCACGATCGCAGCAGGTGTTGCCAAAGGCGGTGCTCAGGTTGTCCTCATCTCCGGTTTTGACGGCGGTACCGGCGCAGCGCCCCGGAGCTCCATCCACAATGCCGGTCTTCCGTGGGAACTCGGACTCTCTGAGGCACATCAGACCCTCATTCAGAACGGACTCCGGACCCGTGTAACGCTTGAGACCGACGGTAAACTGATGACTGGCCGCGACGTTGCCATTGCCTGCATGCTCGGTGCAGAGGAGTTCGGATTTGCAACCGGCCCGCTGATTTCCATGGGCTGCGTTATGATGCGTGTCTGCAACCTCAATACCTGCCCGGCCGGCATCGCCACCCAGAACCCGGAACTCTGCAAGCGATTCATCGGAAAACCCGAATACGTCATGAACTACATGCTCTTCATTGCCGAAGAGCTCCGCGAAATCATGGCGAAACTCGGCGTACGCACTGTAAATGAGCTGGTCGGCCGCACAGACCTCCTGAAAGTCCGCAGCCATGCCATTACACATCGTGCGGAAATGGTAGATCTCTCCAAGATTCTCGGCAACCGCAATGCGGAAGGCAGCAATGCGGTTCATTTTGAGCCGGAAGACGTCTATGACTTCAAGCTCGAAAAGACGCTGGATGAGCGTATCCTGCTTCCTGCCATGCAGAAGGCCGATGCCACCGGCCAGAAGATGGATATCACCGTCAATGTCTCCAGCACAGATCGTACGTTCGGTACCATTGCCGGTTCGGAGATCACCAAGAAATACGGTACCTCCCTCGCCGATGATTCCTACGTCATTCATGCAAAGGGCGGCGGAGGACAGTCTTTCGGAGCATTCCTTCCCCACGGTATTACGATTGAGCTGGAGGGTGACTCGAACGACTACTTTGGAAAGGGTCTCTCCGGCGGCAAGCTGATTGTCCATCCGCCGAAAGAGCGCGGCTACAAAGCCGAGGATAATATTATTATCGGCAACGTTGCACTTTACGGTGCTACTTCCGGAAAAGCCTTTATCAACGGCATCGCCGGCGAGCGCTTCTGCGTGCGCAACTCCGGCGTAGAGACTGTCGTCGAAGGTGTCGGCGACCACGGCTGTGAGTACATGACCGGCGGTATTGCGGTCATTCTCGGCCGTACCGGCAAGAACTTCGCAGCAGGTATGAGCGGCGGCATTGCCTATGTCCTGGATATCAACCATGACCTCTATCGCCGTCTGAACAAGGAGCTCGTCGAAGTCAGCACCGTCACTCTCAAGAGCGATAAAGTTCGTCTGAAAACGCTCATTGAGGAGCATGTTGAAGCTACCGGTTCGGAGCTCGGCCAGAAAATCCTTGACAACTTCGAGGCCTATCTTCCCTCTTTCAAGAAGATCATTCCACATGAGTATGCCGAAATGCTCGACAGCATTGCCAAGTTCGAGAGCAAAGGCATGACCCGTGACGAGGCTGAACTTGAGGCTTTCGTCGCAATGACGAGTGAATAAGGAGGGGAATCAAATGGGTAAAATTACTGGATTTTTAGATTATGATCGGCAGGACAATCCGGCTCTCTCGCCGGAAGTCCGCATTAAAAACTTTAATGAATTCCACCCGCAGCTCCCTGTGGAAGAGCGGCAGAGACAGGGCGCACGCTGCATGAACTGCGGCGTCCCGTTCTGCCAGTCCGCTGTCGCCTTCGGAAAGGGACCGGCCGTCACCGGCTGCCCGCTTCACAATCTGATTCCCGAGTGGAACGATGAAATTTATCGCGGTCAGTGGGAGTACGCTGCCAAACGTCTGCTCAAGACCAACAATTTCCCGGAGTTTACCGGACGTGTCTGCCCGGCTCTCTGCGAGAAGGCCTGCACCTGCGGCATGAACGGCGACCCTGTCACGGTCCATGAGAATGAGCTGTTCATTATTGAGACCGCCTATAAAAATGGCTATGTAAAACCGCGCATCCCCAAAGTGCGCTCCGGCAAGAAAGTCGCCGTCATCGGCTCTGGTCCGTCCGGACTGGCTGCTGCGGACTGCCTGAATCAGCGTGGCCACACGGTGACTGTCTTTGAGCGGGAAGACCATATCGGCGGACTTCTGATGTATGGAATTCCGAATATGAAACTGGAAAAATCCGTCATCGACCGCCGTGCCTCCATCATGAAAAAAGAGGGCATCGAGTTCTGCTGCAGCTGCAATGTTGGTGTTGATATCACCGCCAAAGAAATTCTCGACGAGTTTGACGCCGTCGTCCTCGCATGCGGCGCAAAAGAGGCCCGCGGACTTGGTCTGGGCGAAGAGAACGTTAAGGGCGTCTACAAGGCTGTCGATTTCCTGACCGATACCACAAAGGCCCTTATCCGCAATAAGTACGACATGAAAGCCTTTATGGCGGACCGCCGCAAAGTTACGGCGCATAACAAGCGCGTCATCATTGTCGGCGGCGGCGACACCGGCAACGACTGTGTCGGAACCTGTATCCGCGAAGGCTGCCGTTCTGTCACGCAGCTTGAGATGATGCCCAAGCCACCGGAAAAACGTCTTCCGAGTAATCCGTGGCCGGAGTGGCCGATGGTTCTGAAGACCGACTACGGCCAGCAGGAGGCCATTGCCAAGTTTGGCCATGATCCCCGTATCTATCAGACCACTATCAAGGAGCTCAATCTGGACAAGCGCGGAAATCTCCATTCCGTGACCACCGTTCAGCTGGACTTCTCCAAGAAAGATCCGAAGACCGGCCGCGGTATTCCGACCCCGGTGGAGGGAAGCGAAAAAACAATGCTTTGCGACCTCCTCATCATCGCTGCGGGATTCATCGGATGCCAGAAATATACGGCTGAGGCATTCGGCGTCGATCTCACGCCGCGTAATGTCGTCAAGACAAATCCGGGAGAGTACTTCACCGGAAAAGACAAAGTCTTTACAGCCGGCGACATGCACCGCGGACAGTCCCTCGTTGTCTGGGCTATCTCGGAGGGTCGCTCCTGCGCAAAGGCTGTAGATGAATACCTGATGGGTTATTCCTTTATGTCCTGAGAAAATGATACAGGGTCCTTTTCCACTCGGAGGAGGGCCCTTTTCCTGTGTGGTATAATCATTCCCATGGATAATTTGATTTTTAGTTTAAATGCAACCGTACCTATCTTTTTATTAATGGTGCTCGGGTATGTTTTAAATCGCATCGGGTGGTTTGACGACGATCTGGCTGAGAAGGTAAACAAATTTGTGTTTCGCATTCCGCTTCCGGTCATGCTGTTTATCCAGCTGGCAACAATTGATATCCGAAAGGCCTGGGATACGAAGTTTGTGCTGTTCTGTTTCGGCATCACCTGCCTCAGTATTCTGCTCGCCTGGCTGCTCTCTTTTGCACTGAAGAAGAGAGAACTCCGGGGCGAATTTGTTCAGGCGGCATACCGCAGCAGCGCTGCTATTTTGGGCGTCGCCTTTATTACGAATATCTACGGCTCTTCTGCCATGGCACCGCTTATGATCATCGGCGCTGTACCGCTCTACAATATTATGGCGGTTGTTGTGCTCGAGCTCAGCAGTCCTTCGGCAAAAGGGCTGGATCGCGCGGTGATGAAAAAGACCATACGCGGGGTGCTGACAAACCCGATTTTGATCGGCATTGTCATCGGGCTTCTCTGGTCTCTCCTGCGCATTCCGCTTCCGAAGATTCTGAACCGAATGCTGACGGACGTGGGAAATCTGGCTACGCCCCTTGGCTTGATGGCCATGGGTGCGGTATTTGACTGGAAGAAGGCGAGGGGAGAGCTGCGGCCTGCTCTCGTGGCC
>R19__coassemble_681_pt1 | contig 14178 bp, 10 predicted proteins | sample R19__metabat2_high_PE_001 | metagenome-assembled genome bin R19
TAACCTCTCCCCCCCGGGGGGGCCGTCCCCCCCGCCCCCGACGGCGAAATCACCCTGATTGCTGACAACTGGTCCGTCTTCTCGGTCCCGTTGCTGGCCGCCCGTCTTTCGGTCAACAACTACCTGACCGGTACCTCCCGGGACTATACGGTGAAGTTTCCCGTTGCCGGCAAGGCCAAAAAGAAGAAAACCGTCCTTCTGCGCGACGCAGAAATCGGCCACGTAGACGTCATTATCACCGATCTTTTTGTGACGGATGCGCTCCGTCTCATCCGGCTGCACCTGCCGTCCGGCCAGCACGGCTCGTTTCTGGTAGAGCCGCCGAACATTCCGACGGACATCGTCATGGGCGAGGCAGAGGAGACGGAGGGCAGTTCCCAGAAGTATTCCGCATACGAGGGCGGCCACGACGTCTCCGAGACATTTGACCACCGGCCGTACCGGCCCGGCGACAGCGCGCGGTCCGTCCAATGGCAGCTCTCCGCCAAGGCCGACGAACTTATTGTCCGCGTCTACGGCAAGCCGGTGGAATTTTCCCTGGTACTGCTGGCGGAACTCGCAGAGGGCTCACCGACTGCGCTGGAATCCTGTATTGCCTATACGGCCGGCATTTCCCGAATGCTGCTCGAACAGGGCCTGCTCCACACCATTGCGTGGTACGATGCGGGCACCGATGAATACTGTTCCTACAACGTGACCGACTTTGAATCGCTCGAGGACGCCCTGCTCCGGATGATCGTCTCCTGCCCCCATGAGGGGAACAGCATCTCCATGGAGCACTTCCTCCAGGATCTCACGCCTTCCGGACGGAAGAAGACGGTGTTCTATTTCACGACCAACTACAATAACGATGCAATGCTTCAGGCGGCGGATGTCTGTCTGGCACGTGCGGCCGTCATCGGCCCCCACGGCTATGATACCCGGGACGAGGGCCTCAGTGTAGACCTCCTGCCGGAGGACACCCGTACCGTCAAGAGTCTGCATCTGAACATGGAGAAATAAATGGGTATGCAAATTACGGAAACGGCCCGGCCGGAGCGCGGGGCAGGCAGAGGGAGCCGGGTGCTGGAAGCGCTGATCTCCATTCTTCTCAGCTTCCTGCTCTGGCAGACTGTCTTCTGGTTTCTCAACGGCTCGCAGAACCCACTTCCCACTTCTTCTGCGCAGTATCAGCTCTATCTGCTGATCTCGGCGGCGGTCCCTCTGTTTACCTCACTGCTCTGCCTGGTCCCCTGGTTCCGGGAGCGGCAGGTGTGGATCGGCACCATCGCGGCAGATATCCTGTTCGCCGCGGTCGCCATCTCCCATGCAAAAGACTTTGTGACCCGCATGCAGAGCATCGGCGCACCGAAGTCAGATCTTCTGCTGGATCGAACTGGCCTGCTGTATTTACTTGCCGTCATACTTCTGTTCTCCTCCATAGTCTCCGACGACCTCCTCGTCCGGAGAAGAGCCTATCCGCAGCTCGCCACGCTGCTGCCCATTGCTCTGTTCCTCATTCTGCGCGTGCCCTACCCCAAGGGGACGCCGCGTATCTGGTTTGCCCTGTATCTCGCTGTCCTGGTGTTTAGTTTCGTCTTTACGCTGGGAAAAGAGAAACCGTTTCGGTCCCGGCAGATCAATATGGGTCTCTCCTGTCTCCTGGCGGCCGTTGTGTTTCTCAGCATCTTCCTGCCGCTGACCCGCAGGATGGACCATGTCGCCTGGATCAACAGCCGCAGCACCTATTCCCAGCAGGAGCGCATGGGCAAAAAGATGCAGCGCCAGCAGAGCCAGCAGCCACGCGGAGATGAAAAGAAGGCACGCCAGGCCCCGACCGGTACCAGTGCCGTCTGCCTTATTCAGAAAGACGGCAGATGGACACGGGACTTCTATCTGCGCGGATTCTGCGGAGAATATCACAGCGACGGCCAGTGGAACTCGCTCGGCCGCCATGAGGCGGACCGAAAGGATGCTGCCCGGGCCGAAAAGGGCGGGCTGCAGCCGGAGTTCGCCATTGCACAGATCCGGTCGGCCCGCGGTCAGAAGCCGCAGGAGAAGATGGTCATCACCTGGAAAGCCTCGAAAGATCAGCGTGGCTCGCAGGCTATGATGCTGCCCTATGAGGCTGATCCGCGCGGCCTCAGCCTGGAGAAATCTCCCATTCAGCGTACCGAGCCGGTAACCCGGCTGAGCGGCTCCTATCAGGTCACTCTCTCACTCTACCAGCCCATTGCCGACAGCGGTCTCCGCACCAGTACGGATGCCCGCGGAACGCGCTGGGAAGATGCCTTTGCAAGTTATAACCGCTATGTTGGTTATCAAAACAAAAATGATCTCGCTCTCTCCCGGGATGACCGGGAACTCCTGGCCATGCTTCCCGACTGGCACCGCTCAAAAGACAGCGACCCCGCTTCGGTGCTCGCGGAAATCCGGTCCTGCTTCCGGGACTTCCACTACCAGAAAGGATCTCTCTCGAACAAAGGAGATCTCACCGCTTTTGTCAGGAATAAGTCCGGCAACAATTACGACTTCGCCACACTGGGCACGCTGATGTTCCGACAGGCCGGAATCCCGGCCCGCTACCGGGAAGGCTACCTGATCCCGCAGGGGACCCGACCGAAAGACGGCATAACAACGGTTACCGAGAAACAGGCCCATATGTGGGTCGAGGTCTATCTCGAAAATGTCGGCTGGGTCCCGGTCGAGGTCAAAACCAGCGAGCGGAAGCAGCAGAGTCCGCAGCAGAAGAAAGAGTCGCAGAAATCCCAGAATGCTGCCCGGAAGAAAACGCAGAAGCGTGCCGTTCACCGGCATCATGCCCATGCCCGCCGGATCTGGATCTGGATCCTTGCCGCTCTCGCTCTCCTCGGCGCCGGCACGGCCGCCTTCCTTCTCTGGCGCCGCCGGCATTCGCATTCCGGCGGTTCACCGGAGAAAGAAGAGCAGAGCGCCGTCTTCCGCGGGTATGTCACCTGTCTGCGGCATCTGCGGAAACTCGGGTACCCGGTTGACCCGCAGCACCCCGAGAACCTTATCCCTTATCTCGGCGAAGACTATGCTGCGTATCTCTCCTTTATCTATCGCGAGCGCTATGGCCCCGACCGGCTGAACGCAGAGGGCAGAAAATGGTGCGAGGACTTTGTCCGGCGGACCCTGGCAGAGACGCCGCCGTTTGAGGAGAGAACCGACCGCTGAGGCGGGCGTGTCTCCTTTACACAGGCAGGTTTTTACGGTAGAATGAACACAAATCAATCTGTTTAGGACGGATCATTATGAAACCAAAGTACAATCGCATTTTATTAAAACTCAGCGGCGAGGTGCTGGCCGGCGAGCAGGGACACGGGTTTGACTTCAACGTCATTGAGTCCATCTGCGCCGCCGTCCGGGAGGTCGTCGGACTGGGTGTCCAGGTGGGCATCGTCATCGGCGGCGGCAACTTCTGGCGCGGCCGTTCCAGCGGGTCCATGGACCGGGTCCGCGCCGACTCCATCGGCATGCTCGGCACCGTCATGAATTCCATCGCTGTTGCCGACACCCTTATTCAGCAGGGCGTACCGGCCAAGGTCTATTCTGCCGTGGCCATGGAACCCATCGCACCGCTTTACAACAATGAGGACGTAAAGAAGGACCTCGCGGACGGAACCGTCACCATCTTCGGCGGCGGCACCGGCAATCCGTTTTTCTCCACCGACTCTGCCGGCGCCCTCCGCGCGGCACAGATCGGCGCAGACGTCATCTTTAAGGCGACCAACGTCGACGGCGTCTACGACAAAGATCCGAACAAGTATTCCGACGCAGTTAAATTTGACGTGCTGACGCAGTCAGAGCTTCTGGAAAAGGGCCTGAGCGTCATGGACGCCTCCGCTGCCTCGCTCTGCCGAGACAACGGCATTGACATCCTTGTTTTCAACCTTACGGACCCGCAGAACATCGTCCGCGCCGTCCGCGGTGAAAATGTCGGCACCGTCTGCCTCAGCAAATAAATTATTTCAGAAGATTCAATCTATTGGAGGAGAATTATGAGCTCTCATAAAGACGTAGAAACCAGAATGCAGAAGGCCATCGACGCGCTCGCAACCGATTACTCGGAAATCCGTGCCGGCCGCGCCAATCCCGCTGTTCTCGACAAGGTCAAAGTGGACTATTACGGAACACCGACTCCGGTTGCACAGCTCGCCTCCGTCTCGGTCGCCGAGGCGCGCATCCTTGTCATCCAGCCGTGGGATAAGTCCCTGCTCAAGGGTATTGAAAAAGCCATCAACACGTCTGACATCGGCATTCATCCGCAGAACGACGGCAATGTCATCCGTCTGACGTTCCCGTCCCTCACGGAGGACCGCCGCAAAGAGCTCGCAAAAGACATTGCCAAACGCGGTGAGCAGGCCAAAGTCGCTGTCCGCAACATCCGCAGGGACGGCATGGACAGCCTGAAAAAGGCCAAGAAGAACAAAGAAATTACGGAAGACGAGTGCACCGAGCAGGAGGAGAAGCTCCAGAAGCTGACCGACAAATATGTTGCGAAAGTGGAGGAGCTCGAAGAGACCAAGAAGAACGAAATTCTTACGGTCTGACCGTCGGCCGTCCTAATTATGAAACTTAAATGCGCAGAGACGGAGCGACTCCGCTCTGCGCATATTTTTTGAGGTGATTTTTATGTCCAATCTCCCTCCGAAGGAATTCATGCCGAAGCACGTCGGCATTATCATGGACGGCAACGGCCGCTGGGCCACCGAGCGGGGCCTGCCCCGCACTGCCGGCCATGCACAGGGCGCAAAGGTATTTAAACAGATCATGGATTACGGCCACGACATCGGCCTCGAGGCCATGACCTTTTATGCTTTCTCCACGGAAAACTGGAAGCGCCCCAAAGACGAGGTCGCCGCTCTTATGCAGATTTTCAAAGACTATCTGACTGAGGCAGATGAGACCAAGTACGACCGGGAAAAGCGCGGCTTTTATCTCCGTGTTATCGGCGACGTCGCCGGTCTGCCGAAGTATCTGCAGGTCCTTGCAAAATCTGCCCAGCTCGTCATGCGCAACAAAAATGCAATGGTGGTCAATATGGCCCTCAATTACGGCGGCCGGCAGGAGATTACCCGCGCCATGCAGGAAATTGCGGAGGAGGTCAAAAAGGGGAAGATGAAGCCCGGTGACATCACGGAGGACACCATCTCTCAGCACCTGTACACGGCGGGCCTCCCGGACCCGGACCTCATTATCCGCCCCAGCGGCGAGCTCAGGCTCTCCAATTTTCTGACCTGGCAGTCCGCCTATTCCGAGCTCTGGTTCGACGATATCCTCTGGCCGGACTTTAAGCCGGAAGACCTGGACCGCGCCTGCATGGACTACGCCAAACGCGACCGTCGATTCGGCGGCCTGTCCGAGAATGACCACTGAGGAGGGCTGCTTTCTATGAAAACCCGTGTTATCTCCGGCATTGTTGTGGCACTTGTGCTCATCCTGTCTGCGTGCCTCATGTTTACGCCGGTCTTTGATATCATCTACTGCCTTCTGGCGGCTGCCGCCACCTATGAAGTTATGAAAGTGGCGGGTGTCACTTTCCGACCACTCCATATCACTGCCATTGTGCTCGGCGGACTGTTCCCGGCAGCACTTATCTATCTGCACCAACTTTGGGCTATCGGGCTCATTGTCTTCTGCATTGTTCTCTGCTATGTCATCTTTTCCATCGTCCGGAATCAGATCATCTCTTTTTCCGATGTGGCCATTTCCCTCTACGCAACTCTGGTCGTCCCGGCAGGATTCGCCTGCATCGGCCTGGTCGCGGACCTCTACAAACTGTTCCCGGGTACGGTGGATAAATATGAGACGTTCTTCCTGACCTTTACCTGCGTAGCTGCCGCATTGCTCAATGACGTCTTTGCCTATTTCGTCGGCTCTGCCCTCGGGCGTCACAAGATGACGCCGGTCTTAAGCCCGCACAAATCCTGGGAGGGCGCAGTCGGCGGCGTAGTCTGCGACGTTGTCTGCATGCTGCTGTTCCTGCTGCTCTTTGTCAAGTGCTTTGCAAAGAAGGGTTTTGTGCTCTCCACCGGCTATTATGCCGTTATGGTGCTGGTCACAGCCGTTCTCTCCATTTTCGGCGACCTCATGGCATCCCTCATCAAGCGGAATTACGGGGTCAAGGATTATTCCCATCTCATCCCGGGACACGGCGGCATTATGGACCGGTTCGACAGCGTCCTGCTGGCCGCACCGACCGTCTTTGCAATGTCTTATCTTTACTGCATGTAAATAAAAGTTTGAGAGTTTCATCCCGTGCCGTCGGCCTTTGCCGGCGGCACGTTCCGCATCTTGTCCCGCAGTGCTTTCTTTGCTAAAATTTTTATAGACTTCAGCGGGGCGAAAGCGGCGGGCTGACCCAAAAATCAGACAGAAGGAAACCGCCGGACCGCCCGTTTTGTGCTATAATGATTGCCCATAGAAAGGACGGGGTATTATGACCGAAAATCTCTGTATTCTGGGCGCCACCGGTTCCATCGGAACCCAGGCGCTGGACGTTGCACGGCAGCACCATCTGAACATCACAGCTCTGACGGCCAACGGCAACGTGGAAAAAATGGAGCAGGAGGTCCGGGAACTCCACCCGGCCAAGGTCGCCATGCTCAACGACGTGGCTGCCGCCGACCTGAAAACCCGCATTGCGGACACCGACACGAAGGTGCTGACCGGTGTGGACGGCATCTGTGAATGCGCCACGGACCCCGCCTGCGACACCGTACTGAACTCCATCGTGGGCATTGCCGGTCTGCTCCCGACGCTGGACGCCATCAAGGCGAAAAAGACCATTGCCCTTGCCAATAAAGAGACGCTGGTCACCGGCGGCCGGCTGGTCACCCAGGCGGCCCGAAAATGCGGCGTCACCATTTATCCCGTCGACAGTGAGCACTCTGCCATTTTCCAGAGTCTGCAGGCGGCACCGCCGCAGCGCCGTCTGAAGAAGATTCTGCTGACCGCCTCCGGCGGACCGTTCTTCGGCAAAACGCGGGACGAACTTCAAAATGTCACGGTCAAAGAGGCGCTGAACCACCCGAACTGGAGCATGGGCGCCAAAATTACGATTGACTCCGCAACCATGATGAACAAGGGCCTCGAAATTATGGAGGCCTGCTGGCTGTTCGACGTGCCAGAGGACCAAATTGAGGTCGTCGTGCACCGGGAGAGCATCCTGCACAGCGCTGTCATGTTTGACGACAACGCCGTCATCGGTGAGCTCGGGCTGGCCGACATGCGCATTCCTATTCAGTATGCCCTGACTTATCCGGACCGGCTGCCCTCGCCGACCGGAGAACTGGACCTCGCCGCTATCGGCAAACTGACCTTCTATGAGCCGGACACGGAGACCTTTACCTGTCTGGAAACCTGCCGGGAGGCAATGCGCCGCGGCGGCCTCTATCCGACGGCGGCCAATTCCGCCAACGAGCAGGCCAACCTGCTGTTCCGCCAGGGCAAAATCAAGTTCCTCGACATCGGCGACCTCGTGGCCGAGGCCATGGATGCTTGCGAAAACACCCTGGACTTCAATCTCTCCGACGTCATGGACGCCGACCATGCGGCCCGCGACTATGTCACTGCGGCAGTGGAGCGCCGGCTCGGCTGACCGTTATTCCAAGAAAGAGGTGAGCGCTTATCGCTGCCCAGTTTCTCCATATCTGGAACATCCTCTGGCCCATACTGCTGGCCATTCTGTTTTTCGGCCTTATCATCCTCACCCATGAGACAGGCCATTTTGCCTTCGCAAAACTCTTTGGCGTAAAAGTCAATGAATTCTCCATCGGCATGGGGCCCAGGCTGCTCCAGCGCCGCCGAAAAGAGACCAAATACACGCTCCGTCTGCTGCCCATCGGCGGCTATGTCGCCATGGAAGGTGAGCAGGAGGACAGTGAGGATCCCGGGGCCTTTGAGGCTAAACCGCCCTGGCAGAAGGGCATCATCATTCTCGCCGGCGGCGTGGTCAATCTGCTGACCGGCGTGCTGCTCATGCTCATCGTGCTCAGCAGTGCAAAACTAATTGCGACACCCGTGGTCAAAGACTTCGACCGCGGCGCCGTTACGCAGCAGCAGGGCCTGCGTGCGGGGGACCGCATCACGGCCGTAGACAGCCACAGAATCTATACGTCCTACGACATCAGCTATTATATGGGTACCGATGCCGACGGCATTGTGACTCTGACGGTGGATCGCGCCGGGGAAAAAGTGGTTCTGCCCGACGTCAAACTGGACGCAGACCGGTTTGACTTCCAGCTGAAAGGCGTCCGGCCGACTTTCGGGACGGTCTCCAAATATGCATGGGCGGACTCGGTCTCCATGGCACGAATTGTATGGGACAGTTTGTGGAAGCTCATCTCCGGACAGTACGGTCTCAGTGCACTGTCCGGCCCCATCGGCACCATCGGGCTTATGGCGAACACTTCCAGCCAGGCGGCGGCTTCTTCCAACTGGCAGACCATGCTCCTGCTGTGGGCGCTTCTGGCGGTCAATATCGGCGTTTTCAATCTGATTCCGTTCCCGGCACTGGACGGCGGACGGTTCTTTTTCATCGTGCTGGAAGGCATTCGGCGCAAGCCTGTCTCAGAGCAGACGCAGGCCGCGGTCAACAGCTTCGGCATGATTTTCTTAATCGGACTCATGGTTGTCGTTACCATCAGCGACATCGTAAAACTAACGTAGGGAGGTACTCCTATGGAACGACGTAAATCGAGAAAGGTACAGGTCGGCGACAGCCTGTTCATCGGCGGCGACGCCCCTGTTGTCGTACAGAGCATGCTCAATGCGCCCCAGGGAAATATCGAGGCGAATGTGAAGCAGGCACGGGAGCTCTCCGCTGCCGGATGTCAGCTCATCCGCCTTTCGGTTACCAACTTTAAGGACGTGGAAACGGTCAAAGCTCTGAAAGAGGCCATCAAAGTCCCCATTGTGGCGGACATCCAGATGAATGCCCAGCTGGCGCTGGATTGCGTGGACGCGGGCGTCGACAAAATCCGCATCAATCCGCGCTATATCGGCGGGCCGGAAAAAGTACGGGAAGTGGCGGACAAGTGCAAAGCCCATCATGTGCCCATCCGCGTCGGGGTCAACTCCGGCTCCGTGGAGAAAGAACTCCTGGAAAAATACGGCGGCGTTACGCCGGAAGCCATGGCGGAGAGTGCCATGAACAGCGTCCATATCCTAGAAGAGGCGGACTTTCACGATATTGTCATCTCCATCAAGTCGTCCGACATCCGCACCATGATTGCAGCCTACCGTATCGTCGCCGGTCAGTGCGACTATCCGCTTCATCTCGGTGTCACGGAAGCCGGAACGGAGAAGATGGGACGGGTGAAATCGGCTATCGGCATCGGTTCGCTGCTCGCCGACGGCATCGGCGACACCATTCGCGTCTCACTCACCGATGACCCCGTCAAAGAGATTGACGCGGCCTTTGATATCCTCAAGGCACTGGACCTCGTTCCAGATGCGCCCCAGATGGTCTCCTGTCCCACCTGCGGCCGCACTCAGATTGACCTCATTCACATCGCCGCCGAGGTGGAAAAACGGCTCAAAGATGTCCATAAGCCCATCCGTGTGGCGGTAATGGGCTGCCCGGTCAATGGACCCGGGGAGGCGAAAAATGCCGATATTGGCATCGCCGGCGGCAAGGGCCAGGGCCTTATCTTTAAGAAAGGCGAAATTATTCGAAAAGTTCCGGAAGACCAGCTCGTCGACGAGCTTTTCCGTGAGATAGAAAGGTTGTAATCCATTGTCGGAATTCAAGAGAATTGCGGACGTGTTTGAACTGCCATCGGAAACGGTTTTTTCACAGGCACTGCTGGACGCGGAAATTACCGGCCTGACCCTCTCCATGGAGGAGCGGAGTATGGTGCTCCGCCTGAGAACGCCGCAGCCCCTCAATGAGGACGAACTGGTTTCGTTTGAACAAATGCTGAAGTCCTCTTATGTCCTCCACTCGGTTCGAACCGAGGTGGAGCAGCTGGGCCCTGAGCCCGAACCGGGTGACGAACCCGCACCGGCTTCGGAGGAGCAGGCTTTTACACTGGACTGTGTCCCGGCGGTCGAGGCGGAACTGAAAAAACGAATTCCGGCTACCAACGGGTTCCTCATCGGCAGTGAGTGGCGTCAGGAGGGTCTCCATCTGGCCATTCACCTGACCCACGGCGGCGGTGACATCCTGAAAGATCTTGCGGCGGACCGCATTATCTCAGACATCATCCGGGAGCGCTACGGCGTCACAATGACCGTATCCTTTGAAGGGGTTCTGGACCTGGATGCCGGCGGCGACGCCCTGAAAAAAATGCAGAAGAAGGCCGACGCCCAGAGCCGGGAGCGGAAAAAACAGGAGAGCGAAGAAAAGCAGGAAAAACGGCCCCACAAAATTATTCCGGGTCTGCCGCTCTACCTGGAGACCGCCCGGGTTATCTACGGCCGGGGCATCCACAAGCGTCCCAAACCCATCAAAGACATCCAGTACGATGACGGAGAGGTTTCGGTCTGGGGAGATGTCTTTGATCTTGAAATCCGTGACACCCGGGACGGCCGCAGCAAAATCATCACGTTCAACATTACCGACTACACCTACTCCTTTACGGTCAAACTGTTCGGCCGGAACAATGAGGTTGCGGACCTCTGCGGCAAACTGAAGAACGGCCTGACCATCATTGTCCGGGGTACGGTGCAGAACGACAGCTATCGGCATGAATATGTCATCGACTTGGGTCGGAACGGCTCCATTGCCACCGTCAAAAAGATTCCGCGCATGGACACCCACGAAGGAATGCGCCGTGTTGAGCTTCATATGCACAGCAACATGTCTATGATGGACGCCATGACCGACGCCGGAGAGCTCGTCTCCCGTGCCGCCGCCTGGGGGCACCGTGCAGTGGCCATTACCGACCACGGCGTCCTGCAGGGGTATCCTTCCGCATTCAATGCGTCCTGCGCCACAGGCATCAAGGTTATCTATGGCGTTGAGTCCTACATTTATGACGATATAACCGCCGGTGCGCCCACGGAGTGGGAAGACATCAAAGAGAGCCTGCGCCGGAAAGAGACCTATACCTGTCATCAGATTATTCTGGTCCTGAACAACGTGGGCCTGAAAAACCTGTACGGTTTGGTTTCCCGTGCCCATACGGAGCACTTCTACAAAAAACCGGTCACGCTGAAGTCGGACCTGGCGAAACACCGGGAAGGTCTGCTTGTCGGCACCGCCTGCCAGGCAGGCGAGCTCTACCGTGCCATCCTGAACGATGCCCCGAAAGAGCGCATTCAGGAAATTGTCGACTTCTATGACTATATGGAAATTCAGCCGGACGGCAACAATGGTTTTCTGCTGCGTCCCTATCAGGTAAAAGATAAGGCTACCAAAGAGTGGAAAACTATGCCTCCGCGCCTGAACAGCGAAGAGGACCTCCACGACATCAACCGGAAAATTCTTGCTCTGGCGGACGCCAGCCACAAGATGTGCGTCGCCACCTGCGACGTCCATTTTATTGACCCGGAATGCGCCAAATACCGCGCCATTATCATGGCCGGTCAGGGGTTCCGTGACGCAGACAACCAGCCGCCGCTCTATCTCCACACGACCGACGAAATGCTGGAGGAGTTCGCCTACCTCGGCGACCGCGCGGAAGAAGTGGTTGTCACCAATCCGAATAAAATTGCCGATATGGTAGAGCGAATCCGCCCTGTCCCGAACGGCAGCTTCCCGCCGTCTATTGAGGGCTCGGAGGAGCAGCTCCAGGAAATCTGCTGGAACCGCGCCAAAGAGCTGTACGGCGACCCGAAGAACAACAATGAGGTTCCGAAGTACGTCTCCGACCGTCTTTCCAAAGAGCTCAGCTCTATTATTAAGAACGGTTTCGCCGTCCTCTACATGATTGCGCAGAAACTGGTGGCCAACTCCGAGGAGCACGGCTATCACGTCGGCTCCCGAGGATCGGTCGGTTCCTCCTTTGTCGCCCACATGGCGGGCATTTCCGAGGTCAACCCGCTGGTTCCCCATTACCGCTGCATGAATCCGAAGTGTCATCACACCGAATTCTTTATGAACGGCGAAGTCGGCTCCGGCTACGACCTGGAGCCCAAGGCATGCCCGGAATGCGGTGAGATGATGTGGCGGGACGGCCACGACATCCCATTCGAAACCTTCCTCGGCTTCCACGGCGACAAATCGCCTGATATCGACTTAAACTTTGCCGGAGAATATCAGCACCGCGCGCATCTTTACACGGTCGAACTCTTCGGTGAGGACCACGTGTTCAAAGCGGGTACTGTCGCCACGGTTGCAGATAAAACCGCGTTCGGCTATGTGAAGAAATATCTGGAAGAGAAGGGCGAAATGGCCAATAACGCCGAAGTCTCGCGTCTGACCCACGGCTGTGCCGGCGTAAAGCGGACGACCGGTCAGCATCCGGGCGGCATGGTCGTTGTTCCGAATGCCTATGACGTAACCGACTTTACACCGGTTCAGTATCCGTCCGACGACCCGGAGAAGGGCATGAAGACCACGCACTTTGACTTCCATTTCCTGCACGATACCATCCTGAAACTCGATAACCTCGGCCACGATGTACCCACCATGTTCCACTATTTGGAGCGCATGACCCCGGTACACAATGTCATGGACATCGACCTCTGCGACCGCAGTCTCTACAAGCTGTTTACCAGTCCGGAACCCCTCGGGGTGACGGCTGAGGAAATTGAGTGCCCCACCGGCACGCTGTCCATCCCGGAAATGGGCACCAACTTTGTACTCGGTATGCTGGTCGAGTGCCAGCCAAAGAATTTCTCCGACCTGCTTCAGATCTCCGGTCTGTCCCACGGCACCGACGTCTGGCTCGGCAATGCGCAGGAACTCATCCATGACGGTATCTGCACCATTTCCGAAGTCATCGGAACCCGAGACAACATTATGACCGGACTCATCCACTACGGTCTGGAGCCGGACATGGCCTTTAAAATTATGGAAATTGTCCGAAAGGGCAAGGCCCATCAGAAACTCACGCAGGAACACATTGACGCTATGAAGGCGGTCAATGTACCCCAGTGGTACATTGACTCCTGCTTTAAAATCAAGTACATGTTCCCGAAGGCCCATGCGGCGGCCTATGTCAGCGCGGCGCTCCGGCTCTGCTATTTCAAGCTCTACTATCCGGAGGAGTACTATGCCACCTTCCTGACGGTTCGCGGCGAAGACCTCAGTGCCCAGGCCATCATGGGCGGCAAGGATTACGTCAAACGACGCATGGACGAAATTAAGCGAAAGGGCCGTGACGCCTCCGCCACGGAAAAGAGCGAGCTGACCGGTCTGCACGTGGTTCTCGAAATGCTGTGCCGCGGCATTGAATTTCTTCCCGTTGACCTCTACAAGTCCAAGGCAACGACCTTTGTCATTGAAGAGGAGGACGACAAGAAGAAAATTCGTCTGGCGTTCTCGTCTATCAGCGGACTTGGTGAGTCGGCTGCCAAAGCACTGGAAGCGGCCAAAGACGACGGGAACGGCCCCTATATTTCCCGGGAGGACATCACCCGGAGGGCCGGCGTCTCCAGCGCCGTCATGGAATCGCTGGACCAGCTCGGTGCACTCGACGGCATCCCCGAAAGCAGTCAGATGAGCCTGTTTGACTTTGGATAAAATTTATCTTTGATAAAAACAGAGCGCACTGCAGAGCTTGTTCTGCAGTGCGCCTTTTCATATGGAATTTTTGAAAGAACGTTCCGCCGAATCGGGTTAGGATCTTCTGACTTCCTCAAAATGGTACTTTGGTGTAGATTTTTCTACACCAAACCCGGCTTTTTTGCCAGTTAGAAGATGTAAACTCCACCTTCCCGGTGAACAGAGTGGGAAAGTTTTCCTGTCATCTAGTCTTTATTTCAACTTCTGCATTTTTGCCATGAGCGCTTCGAAACGGTTTTCCCCTAGGATCCGCTGCATGGGACCCATCATGAGGACGGTTGGGCCGGCCAGATACCGAATTTTCATTTTCTTTGCATTGAGAGCTTTTACAATGACTTTCGCCACAACTTCCGGTTCACTGGCAGTTTTTATCATTGAATTAATGAAATCGAGGGACTGGCCAATCTTGGGGTAGTAGATCTCTTTGATGCCGGGCAGCTGATAGGCCCAGGTTCTCTCGGCTGCCTCTTTGGAGTTTGCCGTCATCGGCGTTTTCATTC
>R19__coassemble_702_pt1 | contig 13921 bp, 15 predicted proteins | sample R19__metabat2_high_PE_001 | metagenome-assembled genome bin R19
ATACAGACTCCCTCCTTCGGCAATGGAGACCGCTCCGGTCTCCACGGAGACGACGAGCACCAGCGCGTCGCTCTGTTCACTCATGCCAATGGCGGCACGATGACGGGTTCCAAGCTCTTTCGCGACCTCCCGGTTGCGGTCCGTCAGCGGAAGAATACATCCGGCGGCATAGAGCCGGTTGTTGCGGATTACTGCTGCCCCGTCATGGAGAGGCGATTTCGGGTAGAAGATATTGCCGATGAGCTGCGAACTGATCTTCGCGTCAACTACCGTCCCGGTGCCGATGATTTCGCCGAGAGGCATGTCCTTTTCAAAAATGATCAGCGCGCCGATTTTCTTGTCGCTCATATCGGTGGTCGCTTTGACGACGGAGTTGACCGCTCTGGTCACGTCACTGTTGTACTGGAGCGTCTTCTGGGAGGGGCCTTTTCCGAACAGGCCGGACACCCTCATAAATGAGCGGTTCGTGCCGATTTTTTCCAGCATTTTCCGCAGCTCAGGTGCAAACAGAATAATCAGAATGACCAGGATATTGTTGAAAATCTGTTTAAAGATAAAGATGCTCGATTTCATGTCGAGGAGCAGAACCACGACATAGGCGAGAATAAAAAACAGGATTCCTTTGGCCACGGTAATGGCACGTGTGTCCCGAATTAACTTCAGTATGTAATAAAATGTGACCGCAAGGAGCAGAATGTCCAGGGTATCACTCAGCCAGTTGTAGGTAAAAAAGACGCTGACAATGCGGCTCCAGATAGTGGGAAGATCATTCATGCGGAACCCTTCTGCCCCCTTTCCAGGTTCAAATTCATGGGTGATAAAAAAGACCAAAAGGCCGTTCCGAGGAGGGACGGCCTGCGTTTACGATTCTTTTGGCGCAATAAGAGCGACGGCGTGGGCCGAAATGCCCTCCTTCCGGCCGGTGAAACCGAGATGTTCCTCCGTTGTCGCTTTGACATTCACATAGGACGGAGCGATTCCGCAGACCCGGGCAATGTTGTCCCGCATTTGTCCGATATAGGGTGCGAGCTTCGGGGCCTGTGCAATGACGGTGGCGTCGATATTTCCGATGCGGTATCCTTCCGCGTCAAGCCGCCGGACAACCTGCTCCAGCAGAACCAGACTGTCCGCGCCGAGAAACCGGTCGTCATTGTCCGGGAACATGCCTCCGATGTCTCCGTCGCCGGCTGCGCCGAGCAGCGCATCTGAGACGGCATGGAGCAGAACATCTGCGTCGGAGTGGCCGAGCAGACCCACTTCATATGGGATTTCCACGCCGCCGAGGATAAGCTTCCGTCCTTCTGCAAATGCATGGACGTCATAGCCGTGGCCGATTCGCATCATAAGTTCAGATTCCTCTCTTATGCAAGGGTTTCCACGTCGACAGAGACGATTTTGACGTCCTCCAACGGGCGGTCGCTGCCGTCCGTGTCCACATTGGCAATAGCGTCAACTACGTCCATTCCGTCATAGACCTGACCAAAGACTGTGTGGTGGAAGTCCAGCCAAGGCGTGCCGCCAAGTTCCTTATAGTTGTCAATGACCTGCTGGGAGAACCCGCTGTCTTTGAGCTGTTCCATCTGCCCGATGAAGCCGGGGTCGCAGGAATCTGCCTGGACAATGAAGAACTGACTTCCGTTGGTATTCGGACCGGCATTGGCCATGCATAATGCACCGCGGATATTGTGGAGTTCCGGATGAAACTCGTCGACAAACGGTTTGCCCCAGATGCTCTCACCGCCCATGCCGGTGCCCTGCGGGTCGCCGCCCTGAATCATAAAGTCTTTGATGACCCGGTGAAAGATAATGCCGTCATAATAGCCGTTTTTTGCATGAGTCGTGAAGTTCTCAAACGTCTTCGGCGTCTCCTCCGGGAAGAATTTGACTTTAATGGGACCCATTGTCGTCTGGATAGTTGCGACGGTATCGCCGCTCTTTGGTGCTTCGGTCTGATTGATGGTCATAGTATAAACTCCTTTGCAGAGATAAAATTCATGAAAAGAATATAGTCAAAGAATTTGAACAAATTGCAACCGCTCCGTGAATTGGAGCAGAATTCTCCTTCAGAACGTCAATCCTCATCTTCCGATACGATGTCGGTCTCCAGCGACTGGTAGTCGCCCTCATATTTTTCGGCGAGGTCCAGCAGATATTCGTCGACCCGGTCCAAAAGCTCAATGTCAAACGGGAGGTCCCGTTCAATGGTCAGCCGATAGCGCGGCAGGACAAGTCCTTCCGGAGCCGGCTGTTCCTCTATATTGCCGAGACGGAAAGATTTCTCCGCACTCTCCGTATAGAAATCCATTGCAGCTTTCTTATTGGGAAAGACGATATGGAATTCTACCGGACGGGGCTTTGTGCCGTCGTCGCCATAGCCGATCAGCGTATTCAGAATTTTGGTGTTCTCCACCTGTTTGATCTGCAGCGTATTCGGATAGAGATATTTCTTGTATTCATTGCCTTCCGGGTCATATGTAACTGCATAGTCCGTATGGCGGAATGACCCGGTCAGAGCTGTGGCCAGCATCTGTTTCGCCTGCTTGACCATGCGTTCCGGAACATAGTAGATAAAGAAGGCCAGGTTCTGCGAACCGACAATGGCCTGACCGACAAAGCGTCCGCCGATGTGGTCTCCGAGAAGCGTGCGGACCGAGGAGAGATGCTGAATTTCAATGTCGCTGACCAGGTCTGGATTACTGCTGTCCGTGTAGACCTGCATCTGCACTTTGACGCAGAACGGGCGTACCCCGTTGGGCAGGGTGTTGACAAAGTTCATGTCACAGGTGACGAGGACCGGTTTTTTCGAAAAATATTCCCGATATTCATAGAAAACCTGGTCGCTGGCGTCCAGCTCTCCTGCGCGCTTATTGGTATGAAAAAGACTCATTTGCAGATGCTCCTCTATGGTTTCGCTACATTAGGCAATTTTATCATAAGAATATAAAAAAGAAAAGTGCTCCCGGCTTCGGGAGCACTTTGGTGCTGGTTACCGGACTTGAACCGGTACGGTGTTGCCACCGAGGGATTTTAAGTCCCTTGCGTCTGCCAATTTCGCCAAACCAGCGAAACAACGTTGTTATCGTATCACACACAACCCCAAAATTCAATATTGCGGCTGTATTTTCTGCCATTGCAGCAGAGTGTCGAGATCATCAAACAGATTCAGCTTATACGTATCTGCCAGTCGTTTTGCTTCGTCGAGCCCAAATAGGATATCCTCGGTCCGATGTGCATCGGAGGAGAAGAGAACCGGGCGTCCCGCCTCGCCCAGCTGGGCGAGAATCCGCTCATCCGGATAAGGAGCTGTGCGGTAGCCCCGGGAAATGGCACCGGTGTTCAGTTCGAATGCAACCGGCTGGGCCATGAGCTCTTCCAGTGCCCGATCTGCAGCGCGGCAATATTGCGGGTCGGTGATATCCAGGAAATCGGTCTGTTCGATAAATTTGGTGACGAGATCGAAGTGGCCGACAATCTGACAATGGGTCTTTTTATAAACCTGTGCTACGCTCTTATAATAATCATCTACAAAAGCATAGACGTCGCCGCCGTACCACTGGTCAATTCCCTGTTTCATCGTTTTGGCCGAGGCGTCGACCGAAATGTAATGCTCCTCCCGGAAAATGCAGTGGACGCTGCCGATGACATATTCATAGAGCCCGAGATCGGAGGGGTCGGAACAGAGATCCTGCTCAATTCCAAGGCGGATTGAGATGCGGTCTGCATAGTGCTCTTTCAGGTCGCCGATGCACTGCCGATAGGCAGTCGCGGTCTCCGGGGACATGGTCCAGGAGGGGTCAAACGGCAGGTAGGAGTGGCCGGAAAATCCGATCTCTTCGCAGCCGGCTGCAAGGGCGGCCTCGGTCATCTCTTTGGCTGTATTGGCACCGTCGCAGAATGTGGTGTGCATGTGATAATTACAGTACTTCATAGGAATACCTACCGATTGGTACGGCTGGTAAACAGCGGATTATGGAAACAGGATTCGGCACCGGTGTGGCACGCCGGGCCCTCTTTGTTGACCCGTACCACTAGTGCATCTTTGTCGCAGTCGGCGACGATGGAGACGATATGCTGATAGTTTTTGCTGGTCTCCCCTTTCAGCCAGAGCTCCTGGCGGGAGCGGGACCAGAAGCAGGTTAGTTCCCGGTTCAGCGAGATTTCCAGACTTTCCCGGTTCATATAGGCCAGCGTCAGGACTTCACCGGACGTGTTGTCCACGACGATAGCGGGGATCAGTCCCTTCTCGTCAAATTTCAGTTCATCGAGCGAAAAAGCGGCGTCTTCCACTGCCATGTGCGGTTGCCTCCTTAGAGTCTTACATTAATGTCATTGTCGCGAAGCGTCTGTTTCAGATGCGGGATCTCCACCTCTTTGAAATGGAAAATGGAGGCCGCAAGGCCAGCATCGACCCGCGGAAGGGCGTGGAAGAGCTCCACGAAATCCTGTTCGCAGCCGGCTCCTCCGGAGGCGATCACCGGGACATTGACGGCATTGCAGACCGCATCCAGCATTTCCAGGTCAAAGCCTTTTTTGACGCCATCTGTGTCAATACTGTTCAGAACGACTTCACCGGCTCCGTTGTCGACGCAGCGGCGGATCCACTCGATGCCGTCCATGCCGGTATCCTCCCGGCCACCCTTGGCAAAGACGTGAAACTTTCCGTCAACGCGCTTGACATCGGCCGAGATGACAACGCACTGGGAACCGTATTTGTGTGCGGCTTCCTCTACGAGATCCGGGTTGCGGATGGCGCCCGAGTTGACGGAGACTTTATCGGCACCGCATTTGAGCACGCGGTCGAAATCATCCACTGTGTTGATACCGCCGCCGACGGTCAGCGGGATAAAGATTTCCGATGCGACGCGGCGGAGAATATCGGTAAAGAGCTTGCGCCCCTCAAAAGAGGCCGTAATATCGTAGAAAACCAGCTCATCTGCGCCGGAGTCGCTGTAGTAGTGTCCCAGCGCAACCGGGTCGTCCACATCGTTCAGGTTCACAAAGTTGGTACCTTTCACGACGCGTCCGTCACGGACGTCGAGGCAGGGAATAATTCGTTTGGTAATCATATGCGTGACGCCTCCTGGGGACCGGCAATGGCCGCTGCTTCTCTGAGGTCAATGTCGCCGGTGTAATAGGCTTTTCCGATAATGGCATTGGACAGTCCCATATCGGTCAGCGCCTGGATATCGTCCAGCGAAGAGATGCCGCCGGACGCGGTAATTTTCATATTGCAGCTGCGGAGCAGATTCCGGTACATTTCCCGGTTGGTGCCACCCATGGCACCGTCTTTGGAGATGTCCGTGCAGATCAGGGTATCGACGCCGAGGTCCTGCATTTTCCGACAGAAATCCGAAAGCGTATACGAGGACTGCACTCTCCACCCTTTGATGGAGACATAGCCGTCCCGGACATCCGCCCCGACCGCAATCTTTCTGCCATAGGTCTGAACAGCCTCTTTCAGGAAATCCTCATCTTCCACGGCTGCCGTGCCGAGAATGACCCGGTCCACGCCGATGGAAAAATAGGTCTCCACCGTCTCCATGGAACGGATTCCGCCGCCGATCTCCACGAAGAGATCGGTCTGCTGTGCAACCCGGCGAACCGTCTCCAGGTTGGGAGTCCCGCCGTCCCGGGCGCCCTCAAGGTCTACCATGTGGATGGCGCAGCAGCCTTTTGCAGCAAAGTCCTCTGCGACCTCCAGCGGATCGTCGTTATAGACGGTCATTTTCGAGTAGTCGCCCCGGAGCAGGCGCACGGCCTTTCCTCCGATGATGTCAGTTGCGGGAAACAGGATCATGTGCTCAGCCCTCCATCTCACAGAAATTTTTGAGAATCCGAAGGCCGACCTTTCCGCTCTTCTCCGGGTGGAACTGGCAGCCAATGACATTGCCGTTGGCGACCGCTGCGGTCAGCTCTTTGCTGTACTCTGTAGTCGCGAGGGTGTTGGCCTCACAGTGGGATGCATAGTAGGAATGCACAAAATAGACATAGGCGCCTTCGTCAATTCCGCGGAATACCGGATGCTCTGCGCCCTTCTCCGTGAAGTGAAGAGCATTCCAGCCGATCTGGGGAATCTTCAGGCTGCTGTCAATGACGCCTTCCATTGGAACGACATCTCCTGGGACCAGGCCGAGGCCCTTCCACTCGCCGAACTCAAAACTCCGGTCGAATAGAAGCTGCATACCAAGGCAGATGCCCATCAGGGGTTTTCCTTTTGCGGCCTCTTCCTGAATGACGCCAGCGAGGCCGGTATCGTAGAGCAGACGGGATGCATCTTCAAAGGCACCCACGCCTGGGAGAAACAGGCGGTCAGCACTGCGGATGGCCTCCGGGTCTCCGCTGACCACGACGTCCTGCCCGAGCGATTTCAGAGAAGAGGCAAGGGAAAACAGATTTCCCATGCCGTAGTCAATAATTGCAATCATGTGGACCCCTCTTTACAGTACGCCCTTGGTGGACGGTATTTCATCTTGATATTCGCGGTCGATGGCGACTGCCGCTTTCAGCGCCCGCGCCGCCGATTTGAAGATTCCCTCAATGATGTGATGGGAATTTTCGCCGCTGATCTCCCGGATATGCAGTGTGCATTCCGCTTTCCGTACAAACCCCAGCCAGAATTCCTTGGCAAGTTCGGTGTCAAAGTCGCCCACTTTCTGGGTCGGCAGAGAAACCGACCATTCCAGATGGCTGCGGCCGGACAGGTCGACTGCCGTGAGGATCAGTGTCTCATCCATTGGGAGCAGCATGCTGCCGTAGCGCACAATGCCGCGCTTGTCGCCAAGTGCCTCGGCAAATGCCTCCCCCAGCGCAATGCCGATATCTTCTGTGGTGTGATGTGCGTCGACATAGGTGTCGCCGTCACAGGACAGCTTGAGGTCAAATCTGCCATGGCGGGCAAACAGCGTCAGCATATGGTCAAGGAACCCGACCCCCGTCGCGATCCGGCTGTCGCCCCGTCCGTCGAGATTCAGTTCCAACTGTATTTTGGTCTCTGCAGTTTCGCGGGTAATGGTACTCGTTCTCATAGATTTCCTCCCGGGAACCGATTATCGGTCCGGCTCATAGATTTCTTTGAAGATGGCCTCAATGGCGTCAATCAGGTGGTCCATGTCGGTCTTCTTGCCAATGGTAATCCGGTTGAAGTCACGGATCCGCTCATCGTCAAAATGGCGGACCAGGATACCGCGCTCTTTGAGGCGGCAGTAGAGGTCTTTGCCGCTGATCCAGGATGCACGGGCAAAGACAAAGTTGGCACAGGACGGCAGAACCTCAAATCCGCGCTCCTCCAGCGCTTTGGTCGTGTAGCGCCGGTTGAACTCGATAGCCTTACAGCTGTCCTTGAAATAAGTGTTCTCCCGCATGGCGGCAATGCCGGCCGCCTCAGTCATGCGGTTCACGTTATACGGGTTGTTGGAATATTTCAGCGTGATTAAGTCGGAGATCAGATCCGGGCTTCCCATGATAAAGCCGAGCCGGGCGCCGGCAAGGGAACGGGACTTGGAGAAGGTCTGTGTAACCAGAAGATTCTCATACTTCGGAATGAGCCGCACGGCACTCTCCCCGCCGAAATCAATATACGCCTCGTCGATGATAACAATATTGTCCGGATTCGAACGGACGATCTCCTCCACTTCGGCAAAGGAGAGCGGGATGCCGGTTGGGGCATTCGGGTTGGGAATGACGATATTCTTGCCGATGTCACAGTAGTCCGCGGAGTCAATTGTAAAATCCTCTTCCAGCGAAATGGTGCTGTAAGGGATGTGATTGAGCTCTGCAATGACCTTGTAAAAACCATAGGTGATATCGGGGAAAACAATGGGATGGTCTTTGTCGCAATATGCCATAAATGCATAGTTCAGCGCCTCATCTGAGCCGTTGGTGACCATGACATTTTCCCTGGACAGATTGAAATTCCGCGCAATTGCCTCGGTCAGTCTGCGGTTGTCCGGATCGTTGTAGAGATTCAGGAATCGGGACGCCTCCTTTGCCGCCTCAAAGACAGATTTCGGGGGCGGAAACGGCGATTCATTCGTATTCAGTTTAATATAGGAACGGTCCTGCGGCTGTTCCCCGGGGACATACGGTTCCAAATTGTCATACTGACTGCTCAAGTAACGGCTCATGGCAATGGCCTCCCTTATTCAACGTTGTCTTCAAACCGGCTGCGGGCACTGCGGGCGTGGCCGTGCAGCCCCTCGCTGTCGGCGAACTCGGCGATATCTTTGTAGACCTTGCTGAGTGCCTCTTTGGTAAAGTAGGTGTACTGGGACTTCTTGGTAAAGTCATCCACGGAAAGCGGACTCGAGAAACGTGCCGTTCCGCTGGTGGGAAGGGTGTGGTTCGGGCCTGCAAAATAGTCGCCCAGCGCCTCCGGGCAGTTCTTGCCCATGAAGATGGAGCCGGCATTTTTGACCTCAGAGAGATAGGCGAATGGGTCATCCATGCAGAGCTCGAGGTGCTCCGGTGCAATTTCATTGGCAATTTCAATGGCCTTATGAATATCGTTTTCCGCTACGACGATCTTGCCGTTGTCCTCAATGGAGACCGAGGCGATCTCCCGGCGCGGGAGCGTCTCCAGCTGGCGGTCGATTTCCGCCGCAACCTTCTCGGCCAGTTCATAGCTGTCGGTGACGAGGACCGCGCTGGCGCGCTTGTCGTGTTCCGCCTGTGACAGCATATCAGCTGCAACGTAATAGGGGTTGCAGGTGGAGTCTGCGACCACGAGGATTTCACTCGGACCGGCAATCATGTCGATGGACACGGTGCCATAGACCTGTTTTTTGGCCTCGGCGACAAATGCGTTGCCCGGGCCGACAATCTTGTCCACTTTCGGGATGGTCTGCGTACCATAGGCCAGGGCGGCGATAGCCTGCGCACCACCGACCTTGAAAACGCGGTCCACACCTGCGACACTGGCGGCCGCCAGAATGTAGGGGTTGACCTTTCCATCTTTTTTCGGCGGCGTGGTGATAACCATTTCCCTGACACCGGCGATCTTCGCCGGGATAGAATCCATGAGCACCGTGGACGGATATGCCGCCGTACCGCCGGGCACGTAAAGGCCAGCCTTTTCAACCGGCATTACTTTCTGCCCCATGACGACGCCTTCCTGGTCGTTGATGATAAAACTGTTGCGGACCTGGCGCTCGTGGAAATGGCGAATGTTGGAAGCGGAACGCTCCAGGATGCCGATGTAGTGCTCACCGACGATGGCTCGGGCCTCCTCCATCTCCTCTTTTGTCACTTCCAGGGAACGGAGATCGGCGCCGTCAAACTTTTTGCTGTATGCAAATAGGGCCTCATCTCCGTTTTTTCGAACATTGCTGATGATATCAGCTACGACATCTTCCACACCGGTTTTCATGTCGGGGCGTGCAAAGATTTCGCTGTTCGGAACTTCCCCGTATTTATAGATTTTAATCATTGTTTTCCACCTGTTCTTTCATGGCGCCGACCAGCGTCTGGATTTGCCCGGTCTTGAACTGGAAGCTCGATTTATTGGCAATGAGACGTGCACTGATGGGGAAGATGTCCTCGTAGACCTTGAGATCGTTTTCCCGCAGCGTTGTCCCTGTCTCTACAATGTCGACAATGACATCCGAGAGCCCAAGAATAGGGGCAATTTCAATAGAGCCGTTCAGTTTGATGATGTCGATATCACGGCTTTTCGATGCATAGTAGGTTCTCGCCACATTGACAAACTTTGTAGCAACGCGGAGCGTACGGCTCTTGTCATCGTGGAAATCCGCCGGCGCCGCGACCATCATTTTGCAGATGCCGGTTTTCAGGTCCAGAAGCTCGTAGACATTGGGCTCATACTCTTTCAGGATGTCCCGACCGGCCACGCCGATATCGGCGGCACCACGCTCAACATAGATGGCGACGTCCGAAGGTTTGACCCAGAAATAGCGGACGCCCTTCTCCTCATTGGTGAAAATGAGTTTTCGATTTTCCTCCCGGATGGAAGGGCACTCATACCCGGCCTTTTCAAACATGGAGTAGACCCGTTCGCCGAGACGGCCTTTCGGAAGTGCGATGTTCAGCATATCGTTATTCATAAGGTACGATCTCCTCCCCGTTAAATTTGGCCAGGCGCTTAAAGTTCAGATGCGCCGGAATCTCCCGCTGAACGGAGACCGTGTCGCCCTCGCGGCGCATTGCCGTCACCGCATCTTTCAGACGTTTCGGGTCGGCGTCGGATTCGTAGAGCACGACGACGTCGACGTCATATTTCCGTGTGCCGGGGCGGAGATATTCGAGCAGGTCCAGGTAGGCGGCAAAGCCTATGCCGCCGGACTTGCGCCCCATGCGGCGGAGCAGCTGATCATACTGTCCTCCGGACAGGACCACCTCGGGAATGCCCTCAATGAAGCCCTGGAACACGACGCCGTCATAATACTTCATATCGTTGACAAGTGAGAAGTCAAACCGTACATGGTCGGCAAAGTTTGTGTCGTCAAATGCAGCGGAAATCTTACGGAGTTCATCCAGCGCCGCATTCATGTCGGGGTCGTCCCCGCAGAACGACTCCAGCTCTTTGATAACCAGATGGCGCTCGCCGTAGATCGAGATAAAATGGACCAGCTTGTCCCGGATTTCATCCGATACGCCGTAGACACCGCAGATGCGGTTGAGTTCGTGACGGTTCTTCTCGTCAATGCAGGTCATCACCTGCTCATTGAAGGTCTCACCGGCATCGGCCTGTTTCAGCAGAGCGTTCAGAAAACCCATATGGGATATTTCGAGAACGTAGCTGGAAGACAGAGTCTGGAGACTTTCCGCAGCAAGCTGCAGCACTTCCATGGTATTGAAGAAGTCGATAATGCCCATGCATTCCAGACCGGTCTGCATGATCTCCTTAAACTGATGGGTGTCGCCGGAGATTCGATAGACGCTCTCATTATAATAGACTCTCTGCGTACAGTGCGGGACGTCTTTGCTGTTCTTCAGAATAGACAGGGTGACATCCGGCTTGAGGGCCATCAGCTTTCCGTTGGTATCCGTAAAAGTGATAATGCCGTCGCTGACCAGGAAATCTTTGTTTCGGGCGTACAGGTCGTACTCCTCGAATTTGCTCATTTTATAGGGCTGGTACCCATAATCGGTGTACAGCGCGCGGAGCTGATAGGCCGCCCGCTCCTCCACCTTGAGAATGGATTCGTCGATCATAGCTTCCTCCGAGATCTGGAATTATTTAACACGTTATCGTGTTAGCACGCTAAAGTATACTATATTTATTTTCTTTTTGTCAACACCCGGATATTTTAACACAAAATGACCGCAAACAACACCCACCCCTGTCACAGCATAAGAAAACAGCGGCAATCTGCTTTTGGGCGGATTGTCGCTGCTCTGTTATGCGGACCTGCCTTGCAGCAGATCCAACTGCATTCTTTTGTCAAAAACAGTCGTGTTTGGAAGACTTACTGCTCTCGCTCACTGTAGTGATGTGCCTCTTCGAGCATCATATCCTTGACTTTCATCAGTCTGGTCGTCGTGCTGCGCTCATTCTCATCCAGTTTCATCCGGATATAGCGGATCGTATCCTGATAATTCGGAATGAGCACATGTTCCAGTGCGTTGACGCGGCGGCGGGTCTTTTCAATCTCAGCCGCCATGAGCTGGCAGGATTTTTCCACCTCGGCCAGGTGCATCAGCTTCGGCATGACGTCCGCAAGAGATTTGACGGCGTCATCCAGGTCGCTGGAAGTGAATGCAAAGCCATAAGAATAGATGTCGTTTTCGTCGGCCGTTTTGAGTTTAGTCTCAAAAACCGGGATGTTGACGCTCATGACATTCTTTTCATGGATGTCGAGCTGCATTTCCTGGATGGGGAGCATGAGTGCGGTGTTCAGCGCTTCGTCTGACATAACGGAGCGTGCCACCTGCATGTGGGCGTTGGCGTCGGAGATCTCCTTTTCAACCTCACGGCGCAGTTCCTTGTTCTCCCGCACCAGCTCAATGAACTCACGCATGAGCTCATCCCGCTTGTCTTTCAGCAGTTTGTGACCACGTGTGGCGGTCGTAAGCTTATTTTTGAGATTGGTAAGCTCCATTCGCGTCGGGTTGACGTTCAGAATAGCCACAGCTGATCACCTGCTTTACTTCTTATCATAGTACTCGTCGAGCAGTTCGTCGGAAATACGTTTCAGTTCGGAGCGCGGCAGCAGACGGAGCAGTTCCCAGCCTATGTCGAGAGTCTCCTCGATGTCGCGGTTGGTGCGATACCCCTGGTTGACATATCGCTCTTCAAACTTTTCTGCAAAGTTTGCATAGAGAAGGTCGGTTTCCGAAAGGGCTGCTTCACCGAGAATGGTCATGAGCTCTTTTGCGTCTTTACCACGGGAATACGCCGCAAACAGCTGGTTCATGGTGTTCTTGTGGTCTTTCCGGGTTTTGCCTTCGCCGATACCCTTATCTTTCAGTCTGGAGAGAGACGGGAGTACGTCGATAGGCGGCTCAATGCCTTTCCGGTAGAGGTCACGGGACAGAATGATCTGGCCCTCTGTGATATATCCGGTAAGGTCGGGAATGGGATGGGTCTTATCATCCTCCGGCATGGTCAGAATGGGGATCATGGTGATGGAGCCCGCTTTTCCGAGCTGACGGCCGGCACGCTCATAGATGCTCGCAAGGTCCGTGTACAGATAGCCGGGATAGCCGCGGCGTCCAGGGACCTCTTTCCGTGCGGCAGAGACCTCACGGAGGGCATCAGCGTAGTTGGTGATATCGGTCAGAATGACAAGAACGTGCATGCCCTTTTCAAACGCCAGATACTCGGCGGCAGTCAGTGCCATACGCGGAGTAGAAATACGCTCGACGGCCGGGTCGTTGGCGAGGTTGGTAAACATTACGGTACGGTCCAGGGAACCGGATTCACGGAAGGACTCAACAAAGTAGTTGGCCTCTTCGAATGTGATACCCATGGCGGCGAAGACAACGGCGAACTGCTCGTCCTTGCCGCGGACCTTTGCCTGGCGCGCGATCTGTGCAGCCAGCTGTGCATGCGGAAGACCGGATGCCGAGAAAATCGGCAGCTTCTGTCCGCGGACCAGCGTGTTCAGGCCGTCAATGGCGGAGACGCCGGTCTGGATGAACTCGGACGGATAGGCGCGGGCCGCCGGGTTGATCGGGGAGCCGTTGATGTCCATCCGTTTATCCGGAATAATCTCCGGGCCATTGTCGATTGGACGGCCGAGACCGTCGAAGACACGTCCCAGCATATCCTCGGAGACGCCAAGTTCCATGGTATGTCCGGTAAAGCGGACTTTTGAGTTGGAGAGGTTGATACCGGTCGAGCTCTCGAACAGCTGTACTACGGCGTTGGAGCCGTCGACTTCAAGAACGCGGCACCGGCGGAGATCGCCGTTTGCCAGTTCAATCTCACCCAGCTCGTCGTACGTGACGTTCTCGACATCACGGACGATCATAAGCGGACCAGAGACCTCCTGTATGGTTCGATACTCTTTCGGCATTAGTAGTCCTCCTCCTTATTCAGTGCATCCGCAAGCTGCGCATTGAGATGATTCTCAATCTTCTCATAGGCATCCTTGGTCTCCTCTTCCGGGATGTACTTGAATCGTCCGATCTCCTCACGGACCGGCATGGAAATAATATCCTTGATGTCGGCGCCCTTGTTCAGAGCCTCAGAGGACTTTTCATAGAACTGGATAACGAGATCCATGAGCTCGTAGCACTTCTGCGGTGAGGTGTAGGTATCGACCGGGTCGAAGGCATCCTGGTGGAGGAAGTCCTCACGGATGGAGCGTGCCGCCTCAAGTTTCAGGCGGTCCGGATCGGACAGGGCGTCCATGCCGACCATCTGTACAATTTCTTTCAGACGGGCCTCGTCGGTCAGAATGCTCATCATCTGACGGCGGGTCTTCATCCAGTTGGGATTGATCTCCGAGTCAAACCACGG
>R19__coassemble_711_pt1 | contig 13775 bp, 9 predicted proteins | sample R19__metabat2_high_PE_001 | metagenome-assembled genome bin R19
CCTCGGCACGCGGTTTTGGAGACCGCTGCTCTACCAACTGAGCTATACCCCTATACAGAAAACTGGTGGACCATCAGGGACTCGAACCCCGGACCCGCCGGTTATGAGCCGGATGCTCTGACCAACTAAGCTAATGGTCCACATCACAGGCCGCCGCTTCACAAGCGACTTCTTTATTATAATGACGGCCCGGACGAAAGTCAAGGAAGAAATGGGGAAATCTTAGATGTTTTTCACGTCTCAGGAACCAATTGCAGCGCCGTAGGTATGGCAGTCTTTCGAGATCAGCCGGTTCCCCTGATAGACCAGTTTCAGCGAGAAAAACGGAGAAGGCTGCGCAATCTTTTCCAGGAAAATCCGGTCCCCCTCCCAGGTTGGAAGCGTGGGAACTATATTCTTATCAATCCACTGCAAATCTCCCTCCTGGCATTCGCGCAGAGTCCCGGAAAACTCCGTGCAGGTAAAAAGATGCATATACTCCCCTTCCACTCTGTCGCAGACGAAGGTAACCACACCGCGGTACTGCGGATGGAGAAGCGTGAGCCCGGTCTCTTCATACGCTTCGCGGACGGCGCACTCTTCCGGGCTCTCGTTTTCCTCGCATTTTCCCCCGACACCGATCCACTTATCGTGGTTAATATCATGCTTCTTTTTTACGCGGTGAAGCATCAGATATTTTCCATCATTTTCAATGTAAATCAGTGTCGTATTCAGCATATTTTGTTATCCTCTCAGTAAGAAATCTTAAAATGAAGCACAGTATCATCACAGCGGCCGCAGCGGATCGTCAGCGTTCCACTGCTCCCCCGCCCGGTTGTCTTCACATAAACACCGGCGAGGCCGCCGCGAAGCGGAATAACGGATGGGCCTATCAGTTCCAGGCCGCCCGATACCTCCAGCAAAAGCGGATCATTTGCATAGGTCAGGATATTTCCGTCCTCTGACACCGCTGCAATCCGGACTTCGGCCACATCGTATGTCGTAGTCTCCTTCAGCTCCGTCGTCGTCGCATCGGTCTTAAGATGGAACTCCATAGCAGGGCCCTTTGTCGCCTGCTTCACTACCTCTCCGTCTTTTATGGCTTCAAACTGGTAGACCGTGACGTCGGCGCCCCAGGTGTTGGAATATTTGTGGAACAGGGCTTTCGCCTTTTCCGGTGTCAGCTGATCTCTGACCGCGCCGGCTCCAAGGGACGCAAGCGTACTGGCGTCAATGACGGCCTCCTGTCCGCTGTGAATATAATTTTTTACCGCCTTGCGCAGGAAATTGCCCGTCGCTGTGGAGAGACCATCCAGTCGCTCCGGACGGTCGCCCACCAGATCGTCGATCAAAATCGGCGGATGCGGCAGATTTGGGAAATGCTCCCGGTCCGGGAAGAACTCGGTAACGTACTCGCCATTCTGATACATTTTAACGGAATCGGCATTTGTAAAGGCGTAGATATCGCCGATCCAGCTGCCGGGGTGTTCGCCGATGTCCATAGAAGAACTGATTTCCAAAACATCGTGGTCGTCGCTCTGGCTCTCATAGAAGTAAGCGGCAAGTTTTGGATTGCGGAACATGTCCAGGACGCCGTGATAGCAGATCCGGTCCCCGCTTCCGAAATCCTTATGTGTATTGTAGTCGGCCATACACCAGCCGAAAACTCCCGAGATACCGTTTGAAGGGGACAGCGCGTCATTGACCACGCGGGCATGGCGAAGTGCCTGCGAAAGTCGGTGTTCCTCGCAGTCATAGGATTTGGTCGGGAACATATGGCCATCGTGCTCCGAAATCAGATAGGGCCTGGAGAGCGGTGCCACCAGTTCCTTGCGGAGCACGCCGGCATTTTTGCCCGTATGGGAAAAGTCGTTAAATGCGTAGACATCTTCGAGAAGATGGGAATGCTTCAGATAGCGGACGCCGGAGGTCTGCCGCGTCGGATCCAGCGCATGGGCCGCATCGTTGGCGCGTCGGTACAGTTCGTCGTCATCCAGAGATTCATTAATGCGTACACCCCACAGCACGACACTCGGGTGATTCCAGTCATCGAGAATCATCTCTTTTACATTCTGAATGTGCTGATCCCGCCAGGCAGAGCTGCTTCCAATATGCTGCCAGCCGGGTGCCTCCGTAAAGACCAGAAGACCGAGCCGGTCGCAGGCATCCAAAAAATATTTGGACTGCGGATAGTGCGAGGTACGAACGGCGTTCAGGCCCAGACGGTATTTGAGAGTCTCTGCATCTTCCACCTGCATAGAGGCCGGCATAGCGTAACCGACATATGGATAAGACTGATGCCGGTCAAGTCCGCGTAATTTTATACATTTCCCGTTCAGATAAAAACCGTCCCGTTTAAAAACAGCTTCTCGGAGGCCGAAGGTCGTCTTCTGAATATCGGTCACCTCTCCGTCAAAATGGAGCGTAACGGTAAGCTCATAAATGGTTGGGTGCTCCAGGTCCCAGGTCTGCAGACGGTCTGAGTGGAAACGGAAGGTGTTGGAGCCGACCGTTACCCGCTCTCCCTTCTTTTCCATCAATACCTCGCTGCCGTCGGAGACCGCAAGATCAGCAGTGATAGGACGATTCTGTCGGTCCATGCTGCATTCCGCCTCGAAAGAAACCTGAAAGGTTTTGTCCTTCGAATAGATGTCTCCTGCCTGGACAAACAGGCGGTCCAGCACCGCTGAACCGCGCACTTCCAGCGCGACTTCCCGGTAGATGCCGCCATAAGTCAGGTAATCAATGACATGGCCGAACGGCGGAATGTCCTGGGACTCCCGGGCATCCGTCACAACTTTAATATGATTGATTTCCCCTAATTTAGCGGCCTTTTCAAGCGGACAGGTGAACTGGGTGTAGCCATTTCGGTGCTCGCCCACCGCTTCCCCGTTCAGGTAAACCTTTGCGCTCTGGGCAATTCCCTCAAACCGGAGAGAGATGGAAGATCCGGCCCACTCTTCCGGAAAAGTAAGGTCTTTCTCGTAAACACTGACAAACTGATACCTACGTTCATCAAAATAGTTGAACGGGAGTTCACAGTTGGTATGCGGCAGCCGGACGATCTTTTTCTGTTCCGGATGCTCTTCCGGATAGAAGGTCCAGCTATTATTGATGTACATCGTCTCTACCATGGCACTGCTCCTTTTTCATTTCGTGTTCGGGCACACTTCTTCTGCAAATCATTATAGCGAAAAACGGCGCAGAGTGAAAGCACTCTGCGCCGTCCAAACAAGGCTCTTATTTAACTGCTTTAATGGAGACCTGGCTGCTGTCCGTAAACGGCGTATCGAGATAATTTCTCGCCTGGCGGTAGTTCGGGAACAGTTTCGGAGACAGCGTATCCGACTCAATTCCGGCATCCTGGAGCTGTTTTTCAAACGCCTCGATGTGGGAAAGGTTCAGCTTGCCGACATGGTCCATGCTCTTGGCACGGGCAGCGGCAACTTTGCCGACGTCACGGCCAAAGACAACAACGTCCAGAAGAGAGTTGCCCATAAGACGATTTCGACCGTGAATGCCTCCGACAACCTCGCCGGCTGAAAACAGATTTTCAACGCCAGTGACTTCACAGTCGGTGTTGATATCCAGTCCGCCGTTCTGGTAGTGGAGAGTCGGATAGATAATGATTGGCTCTTTACGCATGTCGATGCCATATTTGTCAAACATCTTAAACATGGCAGGAATTTTTGCAAGGATTGTGCCTTCGCCGTGCTTTTTCTCGATCATCGGGGTGTCGAGCCAGACACCCTGTCCGCCGCCTTCCAGTTTCAGGCCCTTATCACGGGCCGTGCACTCACGGATAACGGCTGCTGCTTCGACGTCGCGGGTCTCCAGAGGATGGACGAAGACCTCACCGTCTACATTGATGACCTTGGCACCCAGACCGCGAACCTTTTCGGTAACCAGTGCACCGAGAATCTGCGCCGGATAAGCGGCACCGGTCGGATGGTATTGCAGCGTGTCCGGATATTTCAGCAGTGCGCCGCAGTGGTACGCAAGCACCAGGCCGTCAGCCGTAGCACCATAGTGGTTTGAGGTCGGGAATTTCTGGTAGTGAAGTCGGCCTGCGCCGCCGGTTGCAATGATAACGGTCTTGGCACGGGCAACTTTGAGCTCCTTGGTCGTGGTATTCAGGAGAACCGCACCGGCGGCTTTCCCGTTCTCGTCCTGGATAAGCTCAATGGCAGCCGTATAGTCCACAATTGGAATCTGGCGGCACTGGACCTCGTCGCGGAGGGTACGCATAATTTCTGCGCCGGTATAGTCTCTCGCCGCATGCATACGCTTGCGGGAAGTACCGCCGCCGTGGATGGTGATCATATTGCCATCTTCATCTTTGTCGAACTCAACGCCGAGATCGGTCAGCCAGCGAAGAGCGTCCGGGCCCTCTGTGACCAATTTGTAGACGAGTTCTTTCTTTGCAGCATAGTGGCCGCCGCCGTAGGCGTCCAGGAAATGCTGTGCCGGGGAGTCGCCTGGCTTATCTGCGCCCTGGATGCCGCCCTCTGCCATCATGGTGTTGGCGTCACCGACACGGAGTTTGGTGACAATAAGGACATCGGCACCGGCTTCGTCTGCCTCAATGGCAGCTGCACAGCCGGCTCCGCCTCCGCCGATAATAAGTACATCGGTATCATAGTCCGGATGCTCGAGATCGACATCGTCAGCCTTCATCCGGCTGTGGCCCTGCAGAATAGCGGCCAGCTCATGATTGACCTTTTCCCCTTTATTGGCACCGACCTTGAGTTCCTCAAACTGGTCCTCGCGGTAGTCCGGATGGAAAGCCTTAAGAAGCTGATCTTTGTCCTCTGCAGACATGCGCTCTGGCTCAAGGGCAGTATTATAGTCTCTCTTCTCCTCTACTTTCTTGAGGGAAGCCTGTAAATATTCGGGATACATAACGGTTGTGCTCCTCCTTATTTCTCAATTTTACGGGAATTGTAGAGGGCCTGCAGCTCCTCATCCGATTTGTTCATGAGATCATTGACATCATCGAGAAGCGAACCGTTCTCCACTCCCTCGCACATTCTGGTAAGATGTCTTGCCTCGGGCGCGATATATTTGCCGTTCAGACGACGGGCAAGCATAGCCACCTGCGGGTGGGAAATGCCGGCCGGGCAGCGGGAGGAGCAGCAGCCGCACATGATGCAGTCAAAGGATTTCTCGGCACAGGCCTTGAAGTCACCGTTCTGTGCATCTTCAATATAGTGCATGACATCGATACCCTGCGGGCAGGTATTCGTGCAGGTGTTGCAGGTGATGCAGGAATAGATTTCCGGATAGAGATCCATCATAATCTGCTGGTCCGGTTTCACCTTTCTGAGATCGTAAACCGCTTTTTCCATTGGGAAATACGGAAGAGTTGCAATATACATCTGGTCCTTGATTTTCGTTTCGCAGGCCAGGCAGTAATGGAGCTCCCGTTCTCCCTTGATGCGATAGATGGTTGCACATGCACCGCAGAAACCGTGGCGGCAGCCGACACCGGTGGTCAGTTCGTATCCGCAGTACTCATAAGCTTTGATAATAGTAAGATTGTCCGGAGCAGTATACTGTTTTCCGAACAGATAGATGGTTACGTTATTAGGCATAGAGCCCTGTCCTCCTTCAGAAGAATAACTTGAGACCCGTATGTCGGCGAGGTTCCCGTCGCAGGACAATATCCGTGAGTCCCAAAAGTCCCCAGCGGTTCTGACAGAGAACCGCTGAGGGAAACGCATAAGCTTATATCAGACCATCTGCTCCGGATGGAAGACCTTGTCAAACTCCTCTTCGGTGAGATAGCCCAGTTTGACGCAGGCCTCTTTCAGGGAGATGTTCTCCTTGAACGCCAGCTGCGAGGTCTTTGCAGAGTGCTCATAGCCGATGTACGGGTTGAGCGCTGTTACGAGCATGAGCGAGTTATGAAGATTGTCGTGCATCTTCTGCTTGTTGGCCTTAATTCCATAGACGCAGTTATTCTGGAAGGATACGATGGACTCCGCCAGAAGACGGCAGGACTGAAGGAAGTTGTATGCCATAACCGGCATGAAGACGTTCAGCTCAAAGTTGCCCTGGGATGCGGCCATGCCGACTGCAACATCGTTGCCGATTACCTGTACGGCAACCATGGTGACCTGCTCGCACTGGGTCGGGTTGACTTTGCCGGGCATGATGGAGGAACCGGGCTCGTTGGCCGGGATCGTAATTTCACCGAGTCCGACGCGGGGGCCGCTGGCCAGCCAGCGGACATCGTTGGCAATCTTCATCATGTCGCAGGCAAGTGCCTTGACGGCGCCGTGCGCAAAGACCATCTCATCTTTGGAGGTCAGCGCGTGGAACTTGTTCTCTGCGGTAATGAAATCTTTGCCGGTCAGATCGGATACTTTCTCGGCGACTTTGACGTCGAAGCCCTTCGGCGCATTGAGGCCGGTGCCGACTGCGGTTCCGCCGAGCGCAAGGCTCTTAAGCGGCTCAACGGCCGTTTTCAGCAGCTCGACATCTTTTTCAACGGAAGATCTCCAGCCGCTGATTTCCTGGGAGAAGGAAATCGGCACAGCGTCCTGAAGATGCGTACGGCCGGATTTTACGATGCCCTCGTTTTCCTTCTCAAGGCGCTTGAATTCTTGGATGAGGTCCTCTGCCGCCGGGATAAGTTTGTCCTCAATGGCGGTGACTGCTGCAATATGCATAGCAGTCGGGAACGTATCGTTGGACGACTGGCTCATGTTGATATCGTCGTTCGGATGGCAGAGTTTCTTGCCGGCGATTTCGTTGGCGCGGTTCGCAATGACCTCATTGGTGTTCATGTTGGACTGCGTACCGGAGCCAGTCTGCCAGACGACCAGCGGGAAGTGCTCATTCAGAGAGCCGGAGATAACCTCATCGCAGGCTTTGCTGATGACCGCGAGTTTTTCATCGGTCATCTTCTCGGGGTTGAGCTCATGGTTGGCCTCGGCAGCCGCTTTTTTCAGAATGCCGAACGCGTGGGTAATTTCCCGCGGCATGGTCTCAATGCCGACGCCGATTTTAAAGTTTTCATGGCTGCGCTCGGTCTGAGCAGCCCAGTACTTGTCGGCCGGAACTTTGACTTCTCCGAGGGAGTCATGCTCAATGCGATAGTTTTTCATGTCGTTCTGGTCCATAATTGGTTCCCCATTCCTTTCAGATGTATCTTGGATTCGCGCCAAAGTCAGAAGCGCGATTGTCCTTTTTTAGACATTCTAGTATAAATCCGCCTCTTGAACAAGGTGCAATTCTTGTAAAGCTGACTGCTTTACGGCATAAAGTAATTGACCTGCTCCTCATGCTCGGCAAGGTAGTCCAGGAATTCCTGACGGGATACCCGCGTGTCGCCGTTGCGCTGCGTGTCTGTCCGAGGATCTACTTCATGGCCAAGTTCGCGTTCCATGACTTCCTTAATGCGCATGCGGCAATAGGAACCCTGGCAATACCCCATGGAGGCACGGGTGCGGCGCTTGATTCCGTCGATGGTTTCGACCGGAATGCCGCGGTGCATGGCGTCTACAATGACACCTTCGCTGACCTGTTCACAGCGGCAGATCAGTTTTTCCGGACAGGAGTCCAGTGCAGCAAGGCGTAATACCGCTGAAGCGTCCAGACGCTCACGGTCCGGGTCAAAAATAGGTCTGCGGTACGGGTCGTAGTTCGGATCGTCGACCAGTTCCAGACCCTGGTCCGCAAGAATATCTGCGACCATGTCGGCAATAGCCGGCGAAGAGGTCAGACCAGGCGACTGAATGCCGGCAACATTGATAAAGCCCTTTGTGGCAGTCGGTCCGATAATGAAGTCGTCCGTACTTGCGACGGCACGGAGTCCGCAGAAGCTTCGTATAAACTTCTTGGGGTCAATTTTGTCGGTCGTGTCCAGAGCTGCCTGGTAAATTTCATAGAGACGTGCGGCGTGTGTGCTTTTGGAGAATGACCGAGCATCTTCTTCAATGGCATCGGGTCCCATCAGGAGATTGCCGTGGAAGGTACTGGTAACCAGAATGCCCTTGCCCATTTTGGTGGGCATCTGGAATACGACGGTGTTCAGTGCGTCTCCGGTGTCTTTTGCAAGAAGAATGTACTCACCGGAACGCGGATGGATGGAAAACGTGGGTTCATTGACCATCTGGTCGATTTTATCTGCTCCGAGGCCGGCGGCGTTAATGACATATTTGGCCGAGAAGTCCTGCGTAGTGGTGTGGACTAAAAGGCCGTCCTCCTGTTTGTCAATGCCGGTAACTTCCGTGTTCAGGAAAAGCTCCGCCCCGTTGTGAATGGCATTTTCCATAAGTGCAATGGCCATTTCATAGGGTGAGCAGACGCCGGCGCCTTCGCAGTAAAGTGCATATTTGACATCGTCCTGAATGTTCGGCTCCACTTCCATAATCTGGTCGTGGTTCAGAATACTGAGGTCCGGCAGGCCATTGAGCTCACCGTTTGCCTTGATTTCCTCCAGACCTTTGAGATCTTTTTCATTCTTGGTGATAACAAGACTGCCGGTCTGGCGAAAGCCGAAGTGGAGTTCCGAGTCCAGCTGTGCAAACTGAACGCGGCCGGGATAGCAGACGCGGCCTTTGAGTTTGGAGTGGGCCTCTGCATAACCGCCATGGACAATTGCACTGTTTGCCTTGGTTGCACCCATGGCGACATCATCTGCCGCTTCCAGCACTCCGATAGAGAGCTGGTACCGGGACAAGCGGCGGGCAATGGCGGTTCCCTCAATGCCGGCGCCGATAATTAATACGTCATACATGAATCGTACCTCCTGAGAATCATTTCCAGGATTTAGTATATCATTTTCCCCAATAATTGATAAGATGCCACTCAGAATTTTTAGATTTCTCCGAACAGCCATATCAAAAGCCGCATAAATACATAATATGGCAGAAAAAGAGCGAAGTCCGAAGACTTCGCTCTTTTGGCAAATGTCAGTCAATGAAAAAGATTTTGTAAGAATTTTTATTTGACCGCTTTGATCGAGATCTGAGAATCTTCCGTATAAGAGGTATCCAGAAAGTTTCTGGCCTGGCGATAATTCGGGAACAGCTTCGGAGAAACGGTCGAGGTCGTAATTCGGGCCTCCTTCAGCTGTTTCTCAAATTCATCAATGTGAGACAGCGTCGGAGTACCGATCTTGTCAATCTCCCTGCAGCGCGCCGCAGCCGATTTACCGACATCGCGTCCGAAAACGACGACATCCAGAAGCGAATTGCCCATCAGGCGGTTTCGGCCATGGATTCCGCCGACAACCTTGCCGGCCGCAAACAGGTTTTCTACTCCGGTACCCTCGCACTCGGTATTGATATCTACGCCGCCATTCTGGTAGTGCAGAGTCGGATAGATCAGAATCGGCTCATACCGCATATCGATGCCGTATTTGTGGAACATCTTGTACATGGCCGGAATCTTGGCGAGGATCGTGCCCTCCCCGTTCTTTTTCTCAATCATCGGGGTATCGAGCCAGACCGCAAAGCCGCCGCTCTCAAGAGAAAGGCCTTTCCCGCGTGAAGTACACTCGCAGATGACGGCAGCCGCCTCGACATCGCGGGTCTCCAGCGGATGGACAAAGACCTCGCCGTCACAGTTGACGACTTTGGCGCCAAGGCCGCGGACCTTCTCAGTGACCAGGGCTCCGAGAATCTGTTCCGGGAACGCCGCGCCAGTCGGATGGTACTGAAGTGTATCCGGATATTTCAGCAATGCGCCGCAGTGGTAGGCGCAAGAACCAGACCGTCTGGCGTTGCGCCATAGTGGTTGGATGTCGGGAAGCCCTGGTAGTGCATGCGTCCGGCACCGCCGGTTGTGAGAACAACGGTCTTGGCACGTGCAACTTTCAGTTCTTTGGTCTCCGTGTTCATCAGCACAGCGCCGCAGGTTTTGCCGTTTTCGTCGAGAATGAGCTCGATCGCAGCGGTGTAGTCGATGATTGGGATCTTGCGGCAGTAAACCTCGTCGCGGAGGGTCCGCATGATTTCAGCGCCGGTATAGTCTTTTGCCGCATGCATACGCTTGCGTGAGGTGCCCCCGCCGTGAATCGTGAGCATGTTGCTATCGTCATCCTTGTCGAACTCAACGCCCAGGCGGTTGAGCCAGATGACAGATTCGAAGATTCTCCAGAATCCGGAACACAGCGGAACCGGCATTCATTCGGTTCTCCCGGTGAAACGAATTCTATAGTTGTTAATTTTAGGACGATGATGAGATGGGCGAAACGAAAAGTTTGTTAAATAATGTAACTTTGCTAAGAATAGGACAAATGGCGCACCTCAATTGTGCAGTTACTCTATGCTAATAGAGTACTTTTTCCAATAAGTCCCGCTTTTTTTGCCCGTATCTATCAAATTGTGCCCGGTATTCTTGTGCACAAGCCCTGTTGCTTGTGTTATGCGTTTAACAATATAAAGTAAGAAAAAGCAGGACAACGCAAAGCGAAGTCCTGCTTTTTCTTACTTATGGGTATTTGGATATATTATGGAAAGCGGGCGGAATTTATGGGGAATTCCGTCTGCGACTATTATTATAATTCAAAATCAGTATCTTTCAACCCCTAATCAGCCCAAGTTTTGAATTTTATATTTTTATCCAAAACAGTGCGCTTTTTTCATATTATTTTTTGAGATTTTGAAAATTTGATATCTGGTTCATCCAGACATCAGTTGATTTTTACAGTTCAGTCGTCTAAAATAAAAGTGTAGATCGATGCAGATAGGAGTGACTTTTTATGGAATTTCAGACTCTGTCCACACCCAGTCTCAAGGATCTTTTTGTTAATACCATACAGAGCGCAATTCTGAGCGAAGAACTAAAAGTTGGGGAAAAACTGCCATCCGAGCGGGAATTTTCGGAGAAGATGCAAGTCAGCCGTGCTGTTGTCAACGCCGGTCTCAGTGAGCTGATGGACCGCGGTCTGGTGGAAGTCCGTCCCCGCAAAGGGACCTACGTTGCAGACTTTAAACGCAATGGGAATCTCGAAACCCTGAATGCCATTCTCGACTACCGGGACATCAGTTTTGCGGACTCCTCTATCCGGTCACTTCTCGAATTTCGAAAGCTCACCGATCATCTCGCCGTCGACCGCATCATCCCAACGGCCAGCGATGATGAGATCAAGCTTCTGAAAAAGAAAATTAATGCTATGAACCGTGCAGAGACCATAGAGGACACGGTCTCCTGTGCCCTGGAATATTATCATGAATTCTGCTACGCCAGCGGAGATATGATTCTCCCCCTCATCGTCATGTCTTTTAAGGAATCCATCAGCAAACTATGGACCAAGTACTGCAGATCCTATGGGACCGAGAGCCTTAAATACAGTCTTTCCCAGATGTTTCGATACGTAGAAGCCCGAGATCTGGAAAAAGCACACCAGTGGGCAGATGAGACACTGAACCGCTCCATCAGCGGAGACCGCCCCGTCTATGACACCTGAAAGAAGCATATGGAAAACAGCGGCCAGCTTGTCAGCTGGCCGCTGTTTATTTACTTATTTATTTTACTGCAGTTCCGTTCTTTTTTGCCGCGCGCTCAGCCCGGTGAATCTTCACCTGCCGCTTCAGGGCATACGGGAGAATCGCTTTCATCTTGTCTTCCGTCCGAACCATGGTGCTGCACTCCGGGTGCTCCCTGTGGAGATGGATGGCATCGAATTTGCAATGGGTTGTGCAGATGCCACAGCCGATGCATTTATTTTCATCGACGATAGATGCACCGCACTTCAGACAGCGTGCCGTCTCCATCTGAACCTGCTCTTCGGTAAAGGGAAGCTTTGCATCCCGGAAAGAGTTTTTCTCATCAATGGCAGAATTGAAGCCTGCCTTCTGACGGGGTGTCTTATCATATTCACCGATGACAACATCCATTTTGTTCAATGCGACGTATTCGCGCCAGTCACGGCCGATCCGCATATCGGTGCCCCGCTGGACATAGCGATGGATGGACTCTGCGCCCATACGGCCGGCAGCAATGGCATCAATGACAAACTTCGGACCGGTATAGACATCTCCGCCGACAAAAATATCATCCTGTGTGGTCTGATAGGTCTTCGGATCGGCAACCGCGCCGTTGCCCCGGCCGAGCTCGACCTTCTCTCCGTCGAGCAGATGGCCCCAGACGATGGACTGACCGATACTCAGATAGACATTGTCCGCATCGACGGTCATGGTGTTATCCTCGTCATAGCTTGGGCTGAAGCGGTGCTCCTCGTTGAAGACGGAAGTGCATTTCTTGAAGACGACGGCTTTGGCTCTGCCGTTCTCATCCAGGACAATTTCCTTCGGGCCCCAGCCGTTCTGAATGACGGTCCCCTCTCCTTCCGCGTCAGCAATCTCCTCGTCGGAGGCGGGCATTTCGTCTCTCTGCTCGAGGCAGAACATAGTAACCGAATCAGCGCCGCATCGATGAGCCGTACGTGCTACATCAATGGCGACATTGCCGCCGCCGATGACAACAGCCGGACCGGAAATCTTATAGTCCTCGTTCTGGCCGACCTTGCGGAGGAAATTGACGGCCATCTCTACGTTTTCCGCGTCCTCACCGGGCACGCCGGCTTTGCGTCCGCCCTGGCAGCCGATTCCGAGATAGAAAGCCTTGTAGCCCTGCGCACGGAGATCGTCCAGTGTAAGGTCCTCGCCGACGTTCACGCCGCATTTGAATTCAACGCCCATTTCGCGAAGAACGTCAATTTCCGCAGCGACAACATCTTTCTCCAGTTTGAAAGACGGAATGCCATATACAAGCATGCCGCCCGGCTTCTCGTTGCGGTCGAAGACGGTCGGATGATAGCCTTTAAGGGCAAGATAGTAGGCACAGGAAAGACCGGCCGGGCCGGCGCCGATGACCGCCACCTTCTCCGGGAATCCATTCGGATTCAGTGTCGGAGCCTCTTTTTTCGGGATATAGCGGGTATCCGCAAACAGATCCTGCTGTGCGATAAAGTTTTTCACCTCATCAATTGAGATGGCTTCATCCACATTGCCTCTTGTGCACTCCGCCTCACAGCGGCGGTTGCAGATCCTTCCGCAGACAGCCGGAAGGGGGTTGTCTTTCTTGATGAGTTCCAATGCTTCCGCGTAGCGGCCCTCTTTTGCAAGCTGCAGATAGCCTTGGATGGCGATGTGAGCCGGACATGCCGTTTTGCACGGAGACGTACCGGTAGCATAGGTCTGGATGCGTGCGGTATCACGATAATTCCAGTCCCACTTGCTCTCGTCCCAGCGGACCGCATCCGGAAGTTCGTGCTTAGGGTACTGGATCTCGCCGTGGTTCGTGCAGAGCTTCTGTCCGAGCTTGACCGCACCGGCCGGGCAGTGCTCCACGCACTGTCCGCATGCAACGCAGTTCTCTTTCTCAACCCGGGCTACATAGGCAGAGCGGGAGAGATTTGGTGTGTTGAAGAGCTGCGAGGTACGAAGCGCATTGCAGATGTTGATGTTGCAGTTGCAGATGCCGAGGATCTTGTTCTCGCCATCGATATTGGTAATCTGATGGACGTAGCCCATCTCCTCCGCGCGCTCCAGAATATCGAGAACTTCTTCGCGGGAGATATAAGTGCCGCCCTTGTTGGTCTCAACAACGTAGTGGGCCATGTCGCCGACCGCGATGCACCAGTCCTCCGGATCGTCGCCGCAGCCCTCGCCTTTGGTTCTGCGCTCCAGACGGCAGGAACATGGCGATTTTGCATAGACATCGTATTTATCCAGCCAATGGGAAATATGCTCCACGTCAGCCGTGGTGTTCTCATGTTCAATCGCCTTTTCCACCGGGACGACATGCATGCCGATGCCGGCGCCTCCCGGAGGGACCAT
>R19__coassemble_718_pt1 | contig 13669 bp, 12 predicted proteins | sample R19__metabat2_high_PE_001 | metagenome-assembled genome bin R19
AAGGTCTTCTTATTCCGGCACTCATTGCTGGTAAGCTTCTGAGAGACGGCATTATCGGTGCACTTGCTCTTGACAATCTTCTCAAGGGACTTCTTATCCCAGCACTTATTGCTGGCAAGCTTCTGAGAGACGGTATCATCGGTGCGCTGCTTCCGCTTGCACTTCTTGGTCTTCCTGCGTTAATGCGGGCACTTACTTTGATCACTGGCAGTGGTCTGATTACACTTGCTGTTCGTCTTGTAGCAAATCTGGTTGCAGGTTTGGCTCTCACACTTGCTGCATTCTTCCCGAACCCGCTGAATGCACTCATTGTAGGTGCTATTACGCTGTTTATTACAAGCAGTATTCTTGCCTTTGATCTGTTTAAGTTGAATATAGGCGTTGCACTTGCACTGCTTCAAGGTCTCACATTCCTTAATGCAGATCTTGCTCTTCTTCTTGGAAGTGTTGTACTTGGCACGATTGGCAGACTCTTTAGATGGCTTGTGCTTCCGTTAGCTTGGGTAGCAACTGTAGTCGGTATCCTTCTTGGATCAGTAGCTTTGATGCTTGCACGGATTCTTATGCCGATCCTTATGCCTGTTATCGGTGCTGTTGCAGGAATGCTTGGATTAGTCTTTGGTTTATTATTCGCTATTCCAGCATCTCTTCTTCTGCCGCTTCCGGTTAATATTATGGCTTTAATCGGAGCAGTTCTTGCTACTGTTTTCGGTATAGTTGGTTTGATTCCGCTTGCACTTCTTGGTGTTTTTGCCGGCCTTGCAATAGCACTTCTTGGCCTTCCGGGAACATTCTTCATTGGAATCGTAGCATTTAACCTTCTTTGGGATGCGCTCTTTATTGGCGTTGCAATTAATGTTGCTTCTCTGCTCCATGAGGTTAATGTCCTTATCCTTAAAGTATTTGGATGGACTGAGTTATTAAGCCTTGAGCTTGGTGAGGCTCTCAAGAATGCTCTCGTACTGTTATCCTAAGCAGTGCAGTTACATGATCGAAAATTGAATCATCATTAGTAACAGCAGTAACACCCCGTGGGTTTTCCCCACGGGGTGTTTTTCTGTCTTAATATGCGGCTTTCGTTTTTTATCTCTGAATCGAGCGCGTTAATCGAGCCAGCGGAACAGGATCTCCAGCGCCGGGTTCCACCGGGTGAAAATTCCGGCGGTCAGAGCAATGTGCTGCATGCGCCAGTCATCCAGCGGGGCCAGCTCGGCAATATCATCTCCTGCCGTGCTGTTCAGCAGCCGGACAAATCGTTCTTCCGACTCATAGGGGGACAGCGTGTCCTTTCGCCCGTGGATGGCCAGAAACTTCGGCGGGTTCGCCGGCAGCCCCTGTTCTTCCACAATATGGTACGGCGACCAGCGGTGTCCGGCCCGCGGCAGCATGTCGTCCTGATCCATGACGCCGGCAAGCGAGATGATGCCCTGGACCGGAGCGCAGCGGTCTTTTTGGTTGTATCCCAGAATGGCGGCGAGCTGCCCGCCGGCGGAGTTGCCGCCGACGACCAGCGGCGGGAGCGGGCCTTCCTTTTGCAGATAGGCGACTGCGGCTTCGTACCCTGCATAGGCGTCTTCGATCTGCGCGGGGAACGCCGCCTGCGACAGCAGCCGATACCCCAGGCTGATGAAGCGGTAGCCGCGTTCGGTGAAAAAGAATGCGCCGATATCCATGCTCTCGGGCGTGCCGATCAGGTATCCGCCGCCGTGGAAATAGAGAATGACCGTGTCGTGCAGCCGCTGTTCCGGCTCAAAGACGACGATATTCTGATTCCGTTCAGGTCCGAACGGAATGCTCCTGCATGGCACCTTTCCAATTTGATGTTTGCGGTGCCATTTCTGAATCTGTGTAATGGGCATCTCGGCTCCTTCATAGAGGAGACGGACGGGATGTCTGAGTGGTGAAGTGTTCATAAAGTGCTTTGCTCGTCTTGTTATTGGTGTTGAATTTGTGCGGAATGAGGCCGACTTGGGGGGAGAGTTACCGCTTTAGCGGGGCGGCCCCGGCATTTAGCCAGATTACCCCGCCCGAGGCCACGGCGCGCCGCCTAACTCGGGGCAACTCGCAGCTTCCCCGGGGCGGCCCCGGTATGTAGCCAGATTACCCCGTCCAAGGTCTCGGTGCGCCGCCTAACTCGGAGCAACTCGCAGCTTCCTCGGGGCGGCCCCGGCATTTGGCCAGGCTACCCCGACCCGGGCCCCGGCGCGCCGCCTAACTCGGAGCAACTCGCAGCTTCCTCGGGGCGGCCCCGGCATTTAGCCAGATTACCCCGACCGAGGCCCCGGCATTCCCCCATACAACCCGCCCCGGGCCCTGCTTCCTGCAAGTATACCTCGAATCAGCCCCTTCTGTGCAGTGCTTTTCAGGGGAAAAGTGGAATCGCGGTGAGAACCAGGCGGCTCATTCGTACTTCTGTCTGGCTCTATTGACCTGCTACACGGAAACTCGTAAAATAGAACAGTATGTATTTTGCAAGTTCTGCGAGGAATTCAGAAGGGCGCAGAACGGGAGAAAAGGTGAAATAAATGTTGATAATGGATTATCTGGAGCGCAACGCAGACCTGTATCCGGATGACGTTGCACTCGTGGAGATCAATCCGAGCTACGACGAGCAGAGCCGTATTACATGGAAGGACTACGCGCTGGTTCAGCCGGAGCAGGGGAAGGAGTTCCGCCGGGAAATTACCTGGAAGGAATTCGACGATACCGCCAACCGTGTGGCGAACCTGCTGTTTACCCGCGGCATTAAGAAGGGGGACAAAGTCGCCATTCTGCTGATGAACTCCATTGAATGGCTTCCCATCTATTTCGGCATCCTGAAAACCGGAGCGGTTGTCGTACCCATGAACTATCGGTACGACTCCAGCGAAATCAAATACTGCCTGGACAAGGCGGACTGCTCCATTCTGGTGTTCGGCCCGGAGTTTGTCGGACGTGTTGAAAACATTCTGGATCAGATCCCCGACGTGGCGCATCTGTTCTATGTCGGTGAGGACTGCCCGAACTTTGCGGACAATCTGAACCGCATTCTGAAGTACTGTTCTTCCCAGCGGCCTCACGTGCCGCTGACCGAGGACGATGACGCCGCCATCTACTACTCTTCGGGCACGACCGGCTTCCCGAAAGCCATTCTGCATGCGCATCGGGCACTGAATCACGCGGCGGTGGTTGAACAGAAGCATCACGGGCAGACCCGGGACGATGTCTTCCTGTGTATCCCGCCTCTGTATCACACCGGGGCAAAGATGCACTGGTTCGGCAGCCTCATCTCGGGCAGCAAGGCGGTCCTGCTGAAGGGCGTCAAGCCGAACATCATCCTGAAGGCCGTCTCAGACGAGAAATGCACCATTGTCTGGCTGCTGGTCCCGTGGGCCCAGGATATTCTCGACTACATAGACCGCAAGCACCTGAACTTCGACGACTACAATCTCTCCCAGTGGCGGCTTATGCACATCGGCGCACAGCCGGTGCCGCACACGCTCATCCAGCGCTGGCTGAAGATGTTCCCGAACCAGCAGTATGACACCAACTACGGGCTCTCCGAATCCATCGGGCCCGGATGTATTCATCTGGGGGTCGGCAATGAGCGCAAGGCCGGCGCCATCGGCATCCCGGGATACGGCTGGCAGGTCCGTCTGGCTGACGACAAGGACAACACGATAGACGCCCCGAAGACCGTCGGCGAAATCTGCGTCAAGGGCCCGGGCGTCATGAAATGCTACTATAAGGACAAAAAGGCTACGGATGAGACGCTCATCAACGGCTGGCTCCACACCGGCGACATGGGCGAACTCGACGAGGACGGATTCATGTGGATCGTCGACCGCAAGAAAGATGTCATCATCACCGGCGGCGAGAACCTGTATCCCGTCCAAATTGAGGACTTCCTGCGGGCCAACAACAAGATTAAGGACGTCGCCGTCATTGGCCTCCCGGACGAGCGCCTGGGCGAAATTGCCACGGCCATCATCTCCGTCAAGGAGGGCGAGAAGATGACCGAGGATGAGGTCAACCAGTTCTGCATGGGCCTGCCCCGCTACAAGCGGCCCCGGAAGGTCATCTTCGCCGATGTCCCCCGGAACCCCACCGGAAAAATTGAAAAACCCAAACTCAGAAAGATGTACCGCGGCGATTCTCTGGTCGCCAAACAGGTTGAGGAGTGAGATACCATGAAAAAACTTTTGCTCGGCAACGAAGCCGTCGCACAGGGTCTCTATGAGGCCGGCTGCCGTCTGGTCTCCAGTTACCCAGGCACCCCCAGCACCGAGATTACCGAGAATGCCGTCAAGCACGACGAAATCTGGTGCGAGTGGGCCCCGAACGAGAAGGTCGCCCTTGAGACTTCCATCGGCGCCTCCATCGCCGGCGGACGCGCCTTTTCCGCCCAGAAACACGTCGGCCTGAACGTCGCGGCCGACCCCATGTTCACCGCATCCTACACGGGCGTCAACGGCGGCCTGGTCATCGGCGTCGCCGACGACCCGGGCATGTTCTCGTCCCAGAACGAGCAGGATTCCCGCCACTACGCCAAGGCGGCCAAACTGCTGATGCTCGAGCCCTCGGATTCCACCGAGTGCCGCGACTTCACGAAGCTCGCCTTCGAGCTCTCCGAGAAGTTCGACACCCCAGTCCTGCTGCGATTAACCACCCGTATCGCCCACTCCTCCAGCATCGTCGAACTGGGTGAGCGCGAGGACGTCCCGGTGAAGGAATACAAAAAAGATTTTCAGAAGTACGCCATGCTGCCGGCATGTGCCATCAAGCGCCATGTTGTTGTAGAGGACCGGCAGAAGGCGGAGGCCGAGTGGGCCAACACGGCTCCGGTCAACACCGTGGAGTACAATGACACGAAGATCGGCGTCATCTGCGCCGGCATCACTTACCAGTACGCCAAAGAGGCGCTGGGCGACAAGGCCTCCTACCTGAAGCTCGGCTGCGTCTATCCGCTGCCGGACAGCCTCATCAAAGAGTTCGCCTCAAAGGTGGACACCCTGTACGTCCTTGAACAGCTCGATCCATTCATCGAAGAGCACGTCCGTGCCCTCGGCGTGGACTGCATCGGCAAGGAGCAGTTCTCGCTCCTCGGCGAGTACTCCGCCCAGAAAATCGGCGAGGTCATCCTCGGCAAAAAATATGATCATCTCACGGTGGATATGGACATCCCGCCGCGCCCGCCGGCGCTCTGCGCAGGCTGCCCGCACCGCGGTCTCTTTGCGGCTCTGAAGCCCCTGAACGTCTTCGTCAGCGGCGACATCGGATGTTATACCCTCGGCGCCCTGGCCCCGCTCAGCACGATGGACACCACCATCTGCATGGGTGCCTCCGTCAGTGCCCTGCACGGCCGCAACAAGATCCGCCCGGATGAGGCCACGAAGTCCGTCGCAGTTATCGGCGACTCCACGTTTATCCATTCCGGCATCACCGGCATGATCAACGCGGCCTACAACCAGTCCAACTCCAAGATCATCGTCCTGGACAACTCCATCACCGGCATGACCGGCCACCAGGAGAACCCGACCACCGGCAAGCGCATCAACGGCGACCCGACCACAGCCGTCGACCTGGAGGCCCTGGCCCACGCGGTCGGCTTCGAGCGCGTGCTCGTGGTAGATCCGTACGACATCGCCGCCACCCGCAAAGCCATTAAAGCGGAGCTCGCCGTCGAGGCGCCGTCCCTCATCATCTCCCGCCGTCCGTGCGTCCTGCTGAAGGAAGTCCGGAAGCATCAGAAACCGCCGCTCCACGTAACGGCTGACAAGTGTATCGGCTGCAAGGCCTGCATGCGCATCGGCTGCCCGGCCATCAGCTTCAAGGACGGCAAATCCCATATTGATTTCACACAGTGCACCGGCTGCGGCATGTGCCAGCCGCTCTGTAAGTTTGATGCCATTGAGGAGGAGAAATAACATGACGAAAAGTATTCTGATCGTAGGCGTCGGCGGCCAGGGCACCCTGCTCGCCTCCCGTCTGCTCGGCCGCTCTCTCCTCGCCAAGGGCTATGATGTCAAGATCTCCGAGGTCCACGGCATGTCCCAGCGCGGCGGCTCCGTCGTCACCTATGTCCGCTACGGCGACAAGGTCTACTCTCCCATCATTGAGAAGGGCGAGGCCGACATCATTCTGAGTTTCGAAGAGCTGGAGGCGGCCCGCTGGCTTCCATACCTGAAAAAGGACGGCCGCATTGTCGTCAACACTCAGAAAATGGACCCGATGCCCGTCATTACGGGAGCGGCCAAGTATCCGGAAAATGTTCTGGATCGCCTGGAGAAGGCCGGCGCTGCGGTAGACCGCATCGATGCCCTCCATATGGCCATGGAGGCCGGTTCCCCGAAGGCCGTCAACGTCGCCCTCATCGGCGCCGTGGCGAAGAACACCGACATTGAGCGCGGCATCTGGGAAGAGACCATTCGCACCACCGTCCCGCCGAAATTCATCGATCTGAACCTGAAGGCCTTCGCGCTTGGGTATGAATCGTAATATTTGCTGATATTGAGTGGCTGCACACCGTTGTGGGTGTGCGGTCACTCTTTTTTTGTGGGAGATGGGGCAGCGCCTTTGCGAGGACTGGGCACGAAAGCTTTCGCAGGAGCGCCCCGCAGCTGTTTGACAAAAACTCGGAAAAACAGATTTTTGTCAACGCTCGAGCAAGAGATATATTACAGAGCAGAAGACTGCGTAGCTTATTAGCTTGACAAAATTCTGAAATCAGCCTGTTTTGTCAAAAAATCGGCTCTCAGGGCCCGATTTTCTTTGACAAAAATTGAAAATCAGAGCCTCAGGTCAAAAATCACCCATGTGCGTGACAAAAGTTGGAAATATGGAACTTTGGTCAAAGAAATAACCGCTGCATCGCTGCGGCGGTCTTTCTATGAGAAGTTGTGTGATTATGCTGCGGCCGGAGCCTCAATTTCTTTGACGTAGTCCTCATACTTGGGGAGCTTGTAGGAAATATAGATATAGCGGATAGAAGTGATGACGCAGAGGACACCGAGAATGTAATAGTACGGGTTGTCCAGGACGCGGATCACCGTGGTGAAGAAGCCGACGCCGGGCGGGCAGAAGGTGAATATGGTGCCGATTAAGGTCGCCCATGCCAGGAGCTTGTTGCCTTTGCGGGTGTATTTGCGCTCCTGCAGGTTGAATCTGGCCATAAGGGCGAGGGTGACGTTGGTGGACATCATGAGGACCAGGCACATCGGATCGCCGATGATCTTACGGGCTGTGACGAACAGCACGGTGCCGATTGCATAGCCGGCGATGGCCATGATCCATGCCTCCTTCTGCGACGGAACCTTGTCGCCTTTGAAGTACTTGCCCCAGTTCCAGTCCGATTCATACTTGACGGCATAATAGATGGAGACGAACTCAATGCAGACGAACATCATGCAGCCGATGTTCAGGACTTTGAAGAGCCAGAATCCGATCTCGTGCCACCACTGATTGAACAGGAACGAGAAGACGATGTCGTGTCCGAAGTACCAGCAGTGCTGCCAGAAGTAGAACGGGCACTCTTTGTGTTTGATTTGCATGTACATACTTGTGCCGTACTGAACGAACCCGAAAAAGTAGGTCAGCAGGGCGGCGATGACGACCGTGGTCTGGTGGGCCCAGACGATGGACATCGCCTGTTGAATGGTATACATAATCCATTTCTCCTTTCTCGATTCTGTAATAACAGACCTGCACCGCCGGATCCAACCACAGCTCCTGTAAAGTCTGTGCAGAAATGCTCAATTTGCGGGAGAAATGTGTATAATGAAGGGGAAAAGGAGGGAGACGGTTATGGAAGATCGACGCGTTCAGCGGACCAGGCAGTACCTTCGCGCCGCCCTGGTGCGCCTGATGAAGAAAAAGCCCATCTCTGAGATTACCGTCACCGAGCTGACGCGGGAAGCCGATCTCGATCGACGGACTTTCTACCTGCACTACGACAACCTGTTCGAAATTGTGGATGAAATTGAACAGGAGGCCCGCGATCTCGTGAGCGTCGCCTTCCAGAACGGCCTGAAAGAGAACCGCGACATCTTTGAAATCCTGACGCAGATCATGATGTCCAACATAGACTACTACGACACCATCATTCTTGATCGGAGCTATTACCGCCTGGAGCACGACTGCAAGAACATCCTGAAGGAGGGCATCACGGAATGCTTTCGGAAGTCTTCTCCGCTGGATGATGCCGCCTTCGACTACTACCGCGAATACTGTGCGTCCGGCATTATCAATATGTACACCCACTGGATCCGCAATGGCAAGGACATCCCCGTCGAAGAGCTGACCCGACTCGTGCAGGACGCTGTGCGGAATGGATGGGAGAAGCTGAGCGGGGAATAAAAAGTGCTGCAGAGATCATTATCTGCAGCACTTTTTGCATATGGTCGAGTTGTTACTTGCCGTTGCTATAGCCCGGCTCGGGGCAACTTGGCGAAAAGGCGGGGCCGCCCCGAGGAAGTGGGGACTTGCCCCGAAATGGGGATGCCGCTGGGGCCAGATCTGGGGCAACTCAGGAAAAAGGCGGGGCCGCCCCGAGAAAGCGGGGACTTCCCCGAGATGGGGTCGTAATTGTGGCCTGGCCTGGGGCAACTTAGGAAAAAGGCGGGGCCGCCCCGGGAAAGCGGGGAGTTGTCCCGAACTGTGATCGTCACCGTGACCTAGCTTGGGGCAGCCCGGCGAGAAGGCGGGGTCGCCCCGGGAAAGCGGGGACTTGCCCCGAAGTGAGGCCGTCATCGAGGACTGGCTCGGGGCGACTCAGGGAAAAAGCGGGGCCGCCCCGAGAAAGCGAGGAATTGCCTCGAAGTGAGGCCGTCATCGAGGACTGGCCCGGGGCGACTCAGGGAAAAAGCGGGGCCGCCCCGAGAAAGCGGGGACTTGCCCCGAAATGGCCCGTCCCCCGGTGCCTGGCATAGGCCAGCAGACGTGGGCAGGTGCGCTGCTTGCCCCGAAATAGCTGCCCAATTTAAAACTGGCGATCAGCTCCCATCCATTAAGTTCGCAAGGATAATGTTGTCAATCTCTTTGGGGGTTAATGGATGTTCCAGTGATTCCATTGTGAAAAGGAAATTCTTTCCCAATATATATCCGTTCGCACGGTAGAGCAAAAGTTTTTGCACAGTGCGCAGCGCATAATTTTGGTCGTCCATTTTCCCGAAATGCTCCCAAATACAGATCTGGTTTGTGCGAGGGCTGAGGAGCGTGAAATCTGGATAGACTTCTCCTACGGGCTCTAAGATCCGGCGCTCTTCATAATGAAATGGAATACGAAAATACTGAAGTCTGGATGCAATGAGTGCTTCCGACTTGGAGCGAACCAGCATTCCACTGGAACAGGGGAAGTTTGCGCCGGCTGCATCTTTTTGGAAATAACTGGCCTGCATCCAGTTTTGGGCGGTATATTCCGGCAGAAAAATGGGGCGGACCCACTGCTGCCGTTTCGGCGGAAGCTGGTAGTAGACGGATTCAAAAGAAGTGCCGCCGCATTTTCGCAAATAGGCGAGGCATCCTTTATATTCCCGTTCGGCAGTCTGCGCGGTCTTTTCAAGATACTGCTTTTGAGCCAGTTGCTGGATAAGATTGGCGTCCTGGTCTGGGGAGAGCAGATGCTGACTTCCGTCTGGCCCATAGTATCGATACCGGTCTTTTTCTGCGCTCAGGCGGCCGACTGGAAGTGTTTTCAGCAATTGTTCACATTTTTCCAGGACAGCCTGGATCTGTTGCTCTCTTGCCTGCATATCCATGGAAATCCCTCCTTTTCGACAGCGTAGGCGATTCCAATCCTGAATCGCAAGCTTTTGGAATCAAAGGAGGAAAATTGGGAATGAGAGGGCCGCTTATCCCCGTGACAGCCGGTACACCGCACAGTCAATCCCGTAGATCGCGCAGAGGATGCCGGCGTCTTCCAGGAAGGGCACCGCCATGTGGCCGGGATAGAAATTTAGAAACGGATACGCCTCGGTGTGGGCAATTCCGGCGGCGCAGAGCACGATGGCAAAGACGGCGTACATACCGGTGAAGAGGTATCCATACAGGGTGTCGGAAAAGCGCAGCTGGCCGTCCCGCTCCAGGGCGAAGTAGGAGATTAGCGACAGGGTCGGGGCGCAGAAATGCATCAGGATCAGGTGGGGCGAAAACTTGCTGAAGGAGAACGAAAACGCCGGCAGCAGGCTGATTAGCGCGAAAAGCAGCACGAGCACCTGGGAGACCGCAGACGCAAACCGGAACACCCGGTCCTTCCTCCCGGCGCGATCCAGTCCCGCAGCGTGCACAATACTGATGATCCCGGCGAACAGGGCCGTCAGGTCGGAGTAGAGGGCCAGGCATTTCGGCCCGTTGACGGTCAGGGAGAGGGCGACGCCTGTAAATCCGCACAGGGCGGAGAGCAGGTTCAGCCAGAACACGCATTTTTTGTGCATGGAACATTCCTTCTTTCGTGTCCCTATTATAGCATTGGAGCCGGATGCGTTTTCCGATATAATAAAGGCGGAATAGAAATCGGGATTAGGAAGTCCCGTCTGCAGGAGGCTCTTATGCTGAAAATTGAACATCTGACGAAAACGTATGGGGACAAGGTCGCCGTCGACGACCTGTCGCTCCATATTCAGCCCGGAGAAATTTTCGGGTTCATCGGCCACAACGGGGCCGGAAAAACCACCACCATTCGCTGCTGCTGCGGGCTGCAGCCTTTTGACTCCGGGCGTATTGCAGTCAAGGACATTTCCATTCAGGACGACCCCATTGCCTGCAAACGCGTGCTCGCCTACATTCCGGACAATCCGGACCTGTATGAATTCATGTCCGGCATTCAGTACCTGAATTTCATAGCTGACATCTTCGGGGTGCCGGCCGACATTCGTGCTGCACGCATTGAACATTATGCGGAGCAGTTTGAAATTCGGAACGACCTGGCGCAGCCCATCCGCGCCTACTCCCACGGCATGAAGCAGAAACTCGCCATCATCTCAGCGCTGCTGCACGACCCCGAACTGGTCATTCTGGACGAGCCCTTTGTGGGGCTGGACCCAAAAGCCGCCTATCTGGTCAAGCAGGCCATGCACGAAATCTGTGAAAACGGAGGTGCCATCTTCTTCTCTACCCATGTTCTGGAAGTGGCGGAAAAACTCTGCGACAAGGTGGCCATCATCAAGCAGGGCAGACTCATCCGCTCCGGCACAATGGAAGAGGTCAGAGGCGACGCCTCTCTGGAGGACGTGTTCCTCGAACTGGAGGGCTGACTATGAATGCCGTAACAAAAGCTCTCCTGAAAAAGCAATGGCTGGAATTTTTCGGTGGGTCCAGGCAGGGCAGCCGGGACGAATCTGTGGAAAAGCGGACCAAACGTTCCGTCGGGTCGCTCCTCTTTTCCTTCCTCCTGTTTGCGTGTCTGTATTACACTGTGGCCGGACAAATGGCGAAATCGCTTCTGCCCTCCGGGCAGGGGGCGCTCTATTTCGCCTTCATGGGTCTGACAGCCGCCGTCTTCAGCGTCTTCGGCGGTGCTTTTGCGGCGTACAGCACCCTCTATGAGGGGAGGGACAACGACCAGCTGCTGTCGCTGCCCATACACCCTCGACAGATTCTGTTTGCCCGCACGCTGCGCTGCTATTTTATTTCGTTTCTCTTTACCTCTATGGTCCTGGTGCCGTCTGACATCGCTGCACTGGTGCACGGACTCCATACAGGCTCCTCGGTGGTTATCGGCCTACTCAGTCTTTTTATTCTGCCGTTGTTTGCTCTGGCGTTTGCCTGTATTTTCGGGTGGCTCATCGCCCTGGGAGCGGCACACACACGGGAAAATCTCCGCAGTCTGTTTGTCACCCTCTTTTCTCTTGTCCTCATGGGCGGCTACCTGGCACTGTTTTTTGAGGCGAACCATATCATCCAGGGCGTGCTGCAGCATCCTGCGGAAGTGCAGAATGCATTTCACACTGGCCTTTTTCCGTTCTGGCTCTTCGGGCAGAGCGCCGTCGGCCGTTGGTTTCCTTTCCTGCTGTTCCTGTTGCTGACGGCCGTGTTTTTCGCACTGATTTACCTGGTGCTCTCCGCCAGCTTCATCCGCCTTGCCACCATGCGAAAGAGCGGGCGGCACGCGGCCTACCGGGCGAAAAAGATGAAGTCGGTACCGGTGCGTCGGGCACTGCTGCGGCGGGAGCGTATTCATCTGTTCCGCACGCCGGTCTACCTGCTGAACTGCGCTTTCGGCAGTGTTCTGCTGCTTGCCGGCTTTGTGTTCCTGCTCTTCCGCGGCCGCCGGACAACGGCGGAACTGACCGGTGCTCTTGGAGACTACGCGTTTGCAGCGCCGCTCATCTATCTGGGCATCATCTGTGTATTGGCTATTTCGAATAACCTGACTGCACCTTCGGTCTCACTGGAGGGGCAGTATCTCTGGCAGCTGCGCTCGCTGCCTGCTACGGGCAGAGATATTTTGGACGCAAAAATGCACCTGCACCTGCTCATGACGCTGGTGCCGGCGGAACTCTGCGTCGTGGAAGTTATTGTCCTGTCACACCCCGGTGCGCTGACCGCTGTTTTCATGCTGGTCTATCCCGCCGTACTCGTCTACCTGAATGCCGCGTTTGGACTGCTCCGCGGCCTGCGTGCGCCCAGGCTCAACTGGGAGAACGAGGCCACGGTTATCAAACAGGACTTCGGCCTCATGTTCCCGGTCATGCTCAGCGAATTTGCACTGGCTCTGACGGCAGGCCTGTTCTTCGCGGTGCGCCATGTTATGGGCTCCGGCACGTTTCTGGTCCTTGCCACGGCACTGTTCTGCATACCAGACTTCTTTTTGCGAAAAAAACTTCAGACCAAAGGCGTCAAGCTTTGGGAAGCTGTTGGATAGAATTCGGAGATGGCAGGCGCGCTGCAGCACCCTCTTTTGCAGCGCGCCTGAATTCTGATCTTTTCGAACATTTTATTACGTATGTGTGTGAAAACGGTTGCAATCTTTCACGGGTGCGCTATAATAGAAAAGAATTAGCACTCAGCAATATTGAGTGCTAAACCACTGGCACAGCGGAATCAATCTAATTTCATCATACGAAGGTGTTTACAATGGCAAAAAAACAGTTTAAGGCCGAATCGAAGCGGCTGCTGGACCTGATGATCAACTCCATCTATACGAACCAGGAGATCTTCCTGCGGGAGCTGATCTCCAACGCCAGCGACGCAGAGGATAAACTTTATTTCCAGACGCTGCAGGGGGACGTCAGCGGACTGTCCCGCTCCGATTTCGATATCTGGATTGAGCCGGACAAGGAAAACCGTACCCTGACTATCCGTGATAACGGCATCGGCATGGACAAGGACGAGCTGGACAAAAACCTCGGTACTATTGCAAAGTCCGGTTCGCAGGCGTTTAAAGATCAGTTCGCCGCAAAAGACAAGGCGGACGAGAAGAACGCGGAATCGAGCGGGGAAGACAAGAAGGACGAGGAGACCGAAGATGCCGCCGCGCCCGAAAAGGATATCGATATCATCGGACAGTTCGGCGTCGGTTTCTACTCCGCGTTCATGGTGGCGAAGAAGGTCGTCGTCGAGTCAAAGAAGTACGGTGCAGACCAGGCGTACCGGTGGACTTCCAGCGGCGCCGACGGCTACACGATTACCGAGTGCGACAAGGCGGATCACGGCACAACCATCACTATGTACCTGAAAGATGACGACGACGAGC
>R19__coassemble_733_pt1 | contig 13522 bp, 13 predicted proteins | sample R19__metabat2_high_PE_001 | metagenome-assembled genome bin R19
CCCCTGACCCACTGCTTAGAAGGCAGTTGCTCTATCCAGCTGAGCTACAAGCGCATTTGTTGGAGCGGGTGATGGGAATCGAACCCACGTAGCCAGCTTGGAAGGCTGGAATTCTACCGTTGAACTACACCCGCATGGCTGTGCAACGGTGATTATTATATCCTACCGTTCCTGTCCTGTCAACAAAAAACGCCAATTTTTTTCATTCTGAAAAAGCGGGCCCGGTAGTGACCGGACCCGCAGAAAGCGTGAAATTACTTGCTCTCCAGCGTAAGGGATTCCCCTTCGGAGGAGATATGAATGGAGGAAATCGGACTGCCGTCGGCATTGATAATGAGGTCGGCAATCTTGTCCTCGATATTGCGGCGGATGACGTTGCGTAGGTCCCGTGCGCCGCGGACTGTACTGTCCATGCGCTTCCGGATTTCCGCCGGGACGCCGTCGTCCCAGGTCAGCGTGATGCCCTTGTCCTTCAGCGGGTCTTTCAGCTCGCCAAGCATGAGCGCGGCGATCTGGTCATAATCGTGCTCGCTGAGATCGTTGAAGACAACCACTTCGTCAACACGGCCGATAAACTCAGGGCGCAGGAACTCGCGGAGTGCTTTCATAGCGTGCTCTTTGGAGGCCACCGCGGCATTCTTGCCAAAGCCAAGCGTGGTATCTTTTGTGTTGCTGCCGGCATTGGAGGTCATGACAATGATGGTGTTCTCAAAGTTGACCGTACGGCCCTGGGCGTCATTGATTCGGCCCTCGTCAAGAATCTGCAGGAGAATGTTCATGACATCGGGGTGCGCTTTCTCAATTTCGTCGAAGAGAATGACGGAATAGGGCTTGCGCCGTACCTTTTCGGTCAGCTGGCCCGCTTCGTCATAGCCGACATAGCCGGGCGGCGAACCGATGATGCGGGAGACGCTGAATTTTTCCATGAACTCAGACATGTCAAGTCGGATCAGGGTCTCCGGCGTATCAAACAGCTGGTTGGCCAGCTGCTTGACCAGCTCCGTTTTCCCGACACCGGTTGGTCCTACAAAGATAAAGGATGCCGGACGGCGGCGGGCGTTGATCTGAATGCGGCTGCGCTTAACGGCCTGCGCTACGGCATGGATTGCCTCGTCCTGGCCGATTACTTTCTTTTTGAGCTCATCCTCCAGATGAGCAAGTTTTGTCAGGTCGGATTCAATGACTTTGGAGGCAGGAATGCCGGTCCAGAGCTGGATGACATTGCCGAGATCGGCCTCCGTCACCTGATTGTCGGAAGCGGCTTCCTTCAGAGCGGGCATCTCGTTCTCCATGGAGAGAATTTCCGACTTCAGCCGAGCCTGTTCCTCGTAATCCGGGTTTTCGGTGTCCGACTCCAGGGACTCCAGCTCATCTTTTTTGTCCTGCAGATCTTTTTCCTTCAGCTCAAGGTCGCTGATGGCGCGGTTCCGAAGATTGGCTGCGGTGCAGGACTCGTCGAGAAGGTCGATGGCCTTGTCCGGAAGGAAGCGGTCGGTAATATAGCGCTCCGAGAGTACAACGGCCTGATGGACCAGGCTGTCCGAGATGCGGACATGGTGGAAGTCCTCATAGTAGCTCTTGATGCCGACTAAGATGTCCGTCGTCTCGTCAATCGACGGCTCCTCAACCTTGATGGGCTGGAACCGGCGCTCCAGAGCCGCATCTTTTTCAATATGTTTGCGGTACTCATTGAAGGTGGTAGCGCCTATGACCTGAATTTCACCGCGGGACAAAGCCGGCTTCATGATATTGGCAGCATTCATGGTACCGTCTGCGTCGCCGGTGCCTACAAGATTGTGAATTTCGTCGATGAAGAGGATGATATTCCCCTCCCGCTCGACTTCCTCAATAAGTCCTTTGACCCGGCTCTCAAACTGGCCGCGGAACTGCGTTCCGGCGACTAATGCGGTCAGGTCCAGAAGATGGATTTCCTTGTCCGCGAGCTTGGCCGGGACATCTCCGTTGGCGATGCGCTCGGCAAGTCCCTCTGCGATGGCGGTTTTGCCGACGCCCGGCTCACCGATAAGACACGGGTTGTTCTTGGAGCGGCGGCACAGGATTTGAATGGCACGGTTAATTTCCTTGTCCCGGCCGATAATACGGTCGAGCTCTCCGTTGCGGGCACGCTCTGTGAGGTCCGTGCAGTAGAGATTCAGAAACCGGCGCTTTTTCTGGTCTCCCTTTTTCCCCTGCTGACGACGACGGGTATTCTGACCAGTCCGACCGGAGGAGAACTCCGCCGCATTTTCACCATTTTCACTGTCCCCCTGCTGTGCCGCACTGTTGGCCGCCGGATTGGCACCAAGCGCATTGAATAGAGTTTCCAGAGAGGGCATGGTCGGGGCACCGCCCTCTTCGAAGTCCGGCTCGTCCCCGTTGAAGCCGAGCATGCTGTTGATTTGGTCGGAGATCTGGTCAACATCATCCTCAGACATTCCCATATTGTCCATAATCTGGCGAACCGGACCGATATTGAGCTCCATGGCGCACTTGATGCAGTACCCCTGGGGCTCCTGCTGTTCCGCATTCACCTGGGAGATAAAGATTACCGCCGGATTCTTGTGGCACCGGCAGCAAAGTACTTGTTTCATAAAACTAGGACTCCTTTGTCGTTTCTGTTTCAGACGATCTCTTACTTGTCAGAAGAGTTCTCCGCATTGCCGTTGCGCATGGAGCGGAAGAAGGCCGGCGAATAAGAGATTAACGCCAACAGCGTAAGTACAACCGAAAGACTTACCATGACTATGACCACTGTATTCGGCATGGCAGCCCATTTCCGGAACACGCCGAAAACGGGTGCAAAGCACAGAAGTGCAATCATTATGACATAGTAATAGAAGGTTGCGACCTTGCCAAACCAGTTGGCGGCGGCAGGCCGGAAATTTTTGGAGAGCAATACAACGGCCCCCACGACCATGGAAAGCTCTTTTACAACAAAGAACCAGAAAATCCAGCTGAAATGGCTGAGCGCCGGGTCTCCGCTGCGGTAGAACCCAAAGAAGAACGCGATGGCGATTGTAATTTGAGTCAGCTTGTCAGCGAGAGGGTCCAGCATTTTTCCGAGATTGCTGATCATATTAAAATGGCGGGCAATTTTTCCGTCCGCAAAGTCCGTCAGACCTGAGACAATCAGGGTAATGGCGGCACCGAGATAATGGCCCTGGAGAAACAGAACCAAAAAGACGGGCACTAATACGATACGGATGGCCGAGAGAAGGTTTGGGATGGTCCACATGCCCTCTTTCAGGCTGACCGCCTGGTTTCGTAAATTTTCCTTACTCATAAGGGTGGTGTCCTTTCTCATTTAATTTTATACCTATATGGAGATTATTATAACGCCAGATTCCAGCGGTTCAAGTGAGGAAATAAAAACTCCTGAACAAATTTTACGATTCGAGAGGCATCGGCCTGAGCGGCAAATGCGCTTCCTGCACCGAGATCTGCTTTTCGCGCCGCTGCAATGACTGCCCCCAGAACCGCCAGCAGGACGAGGCCCTCCAGCAGGCCAAAAACAGCACCGAGTATGCTGTCCACGCCGCGGACCGGACCGCTGCGCCGGAAGAAGCCAATTACAATCCGGAGCAGCAGAAAAAGGATCAGAGCGGACAGGACGAACAGCACCGCCGTAACAATGAGCGTCACAACAGGATAGACGGTCTGGCGCAGGCCGTGGTCGACGACATAGGCAGCTGCCGTCTTTCCCCTGCCCGATTTGGCCAGAGCACGGTCGGCAATTTCCCGGTAGGTATAGTTCGGGTCCAGTGCACGGCCGGTCAGAAACTGCTGTTCGACCTTGTCGATCAGCCTGCTCCGGACCTGGTGCTGCCAGACATAGGCCGTGACTGCACTCTGTGAACGGTAAGTGAAATAGCCCGCACCGGCAGCCGTCAGCAGTCCGCGCAGCGCCATCAGCGCGCCCCGGCGATACTGCAGAAAGATGATCAGGACCAGGAGGACGCCAAGCACGAGATCGAGGATCATGACGGACTCCTTGCGTGGTTTTTGGAGACATGGTGGCCCTTGACGATGCTGCCGTTCTTATAGATATAGACGCGGTTTCCGACCAGAAGCGCTTTGCGCGCGCTGACATCGGCGCCAACCGCTTTCGTCAGGTGGCCTCCGAAGGTGTAGAGCTCGACACGGTTGATGGTCAGAACGGCAATGCGGGAGTCCGAGGACCAGATGCCCTTGACCTGGCGGTCCGTCGTCTTGCGGAACGCCTCCTTGCCGTTCGGCCGGTACCCCACCAGCCTCTGGGCATTCAGGCTGCCGTAGTCAGAAATACAGAGAACGGTTGCGCCGTTGTCGGCAAATGCAAATCCGTTCAGGGTGCTCTCTCCGTATTTTACAGTCTTGCTGTCGTTGAAATTTCGCAGGAAGATACAGGCATTGTCGCCGACAGCGACGACATCGTTGTTATCTGAGAAATGGACCTTGATGATGGATGTGCCGAGATATTCTTTTTCGCAGAGCGGTTCCGAATAATCAAAGTCAAAGACAAAGACTTTCGTATACTCCTCTGCGTTCTCGGAGCCGATCACCGAGACGGCAGCATATTTGCCGTTGTCGGAGAGCGCGACCGAGGTAACTGTGTAATCGGCGCAGTCCCAGACAAAGACCCGTTTCTTGTAATTTCGATTGATGACCACTAGACGGGAAGATGCGGTACTGGTAAGGGTACCGAATGCAATGTTTCCCTTCTTGCCGATGGTACCGGTAATGATGCTCTCGTCGGCATGCAGTTTGCCGGTTTTGATGATTTTCTTGCGGGTCTCAATGCGGTAGCGGTTGCCGCCGCGGTCATAGACCAGTGCGCGGTTGGAACAGATATCCATCGCCGGACGGCCGTAGGTGTGTCTGTCCCGCTTAATCTCCTTGGCGGTGGAATTCAGAGTGACGGTCTGGTTGTTTTCCAGGAGGAAGATGTCGCCGTCGAGCACGCCCACATCGGCCACTGCATTGGAGTTGACCGCATAGGGATACCCGCCTCCGGGGCCGATGTTGGAGAAGAAGCTCTTCGACCCGTCTTTCATGGTGGAGACCGTGGTCCCGTGGAAGCTGGAAAGTGCCAGCAAAAGAAGCAGAACGATCAGCAGAACAATGGCGATGATCTGAAGCCGCCTTTTCCGTCTCTGCGCGACTTTTATGGCTTTGACGCGGCCGCTGCGCGTTCGGTTTCGATTATTCGCCATCAAGCTCTCCTCCGTAATAGACGTGGTTTAAATAGAGTCCGCAGGCCGGTGCGGTCGGTCCGGCCGCCCGCCGGTCTTCCCGGGCCAGAATATCCGGGATGCTGCCGGGTTCCCGCTTCCCCTCTGCAAGGAACAGAAGCGTACCGGCCATAATGCGGACCATGTTGTAGAGAAATCCGTCGGCCTCCACCGAGAACGTTACAAGGTCGCCTTCCCGCACAACTGAGGCCGCGCGGATCGTCCGGATATTGCCGTTCACCTCTTCCCGGCTGTTGGAAAAAGAGGTGAACTTATGGGTGCCGAGAAAGTCCTTGGCCTGGGCGTCCAGAAACGCCGTATCCAGCGGACGGTGGTAATGGAGTGCCCGTCCCTCATAAAAGGGGTTTCGGGCGCTGCCGTTGTAGATCTGATAGAGATACTGCTTGGAAATGCAGCTGTATCGCGGGTGAAAGTCGGCCGGGACATCCTCGGCCGAATAGACTGCGATGTCGAGCGGAAGCTTGGCATTCAGCGCCGCGATGAGGCGGAAGCAGGAAATGCTGCTCTCTGTCTGCAGCGTGCAGCAGTACATATTGGCGTGGACGCCACTGTCAGTGCGGGAACACCCGGTCACCTTCTCGCGGGATCCGAGGATGGCCTCGACGGCATCCTGCAGGGCGGTCTGCACGCTCAGGGCATTAGACTGAACCTGCCAGCCGTGGTACGCGGTTCCGATAAAGCGGAGCCGAAGCAGAATATTTCGCATAATCAGAGCACTTTCGGGAACATCTGGTTGAGGACGATAATACCCGCCGTCGTGGCGGCCAGATAGAGCAGACCCATCCAGTCGCGGGGCGCCGTCTTCATCTGCCGCATGCGGGTTCGGCCTTCGTAGCCGTGGTAGCAGCGGCACTCCATTGCAAAGGAGAGCTCATAGGCCCTGCGGAAAGAGGTGACAAACAGCGGGACAAAGACCGGGATCAGCGCCCGGGCCCTCTGGCCGAACGATCCGGTCTCGAGGTCGGCTCCCCTCGCCTTCTGGGCACTGGTGATCTTGTCAAACTCATCGACGAGGATGGGTATATAGCGCAGCGCAATGGTCATCATCATGGCCACCGTATGGATGCTGCCGCGCATAAACTTCAGCGGCGAGAGCAGACGCTCCATGCCGTCGGTGATCAGCGTCGGCGAGGTCGTATAAGTCAGAAGCGAGCTCGCCACAATCAGGCAGATGACGCGAACCAGCATAAAAACAGCTGTATAGACGCCGCCGCTGTAAATGTGAATGGCGTGCCAGTGGAACCAGGGTTTTCCGGAGTCCACCAGGAGGACATTCAGGACAGCGGTAATCAGCAAAATGATAAACAGGGGCTTTAAGCCCTTCAGAATGGTTGAAATGGGGATGCGTGAGACCGCAACCACGATGACCAGCGATCCGACCATGACGAGCAGGGACCAGAAGTTGTGGCAGACGAAGATCATGACGATGAAGATCAGGGAGAGAACGATCTTCATCCGCGGATCCATCTTGTGGACCGTCGAATGGCCGGGGAAGTACTGGCCGATGGTCATATCCTTAACCATGGGCGCCCACCCCCTTTTCTTCCTTCAGCCGCCGGAGTTCCTCCATGCCCTGCTCAACCGTAAATATGTCGGTTCGAACCGGGAGACCCCGCTGCTTCAGACCGAGGAATACTTTCGTAATCTGTGGGATGTCGAGGCCAATTTCCAGCAGGTGTTCCGCCTGACCGTAGATTTCCTCTACAGAACCATAGAGATCTGCTTTGTGTTTATCCATAACCAGGACTTTCGTGGCGATGCGCGCGACGTCATCCATGCTGTGGGAAACCAGCAGGACCGTACAGCCGGTCTCCTGGCGGTAGCGCTGGATAAGATCCAGAATCTGGTCCCGTCCCCGGGGGTCCAGGCCCGCAGCGGGTTCATCGAGGATCAGCACTTTCGGCTCCATGGCCATGACGCCTGCGATGGCGGCACGGCGCTGCTCGCCGCCGGAGAGATCGAACGGGGACTTCTCCAGCATGGCGTCCGTCAGACCGACATAGCCGGCTGCCCGGCGGACACGGGAATCCACCTCGTCCTCTTCCAGTTTCATATTTTTCGGCCCGTAGGCGATATCCTTATAGACCGTCTCCTCAAACAGCTGGTTTTCCGGGTGCTGAAAGCAGAGTCCAACCGTAAACCGGCTCTTCCGGAGCGAGGCCCTGCTCTCCCAGATATCCTGTCCATCGACATAGACTTTGCCCGAAGAGGGCTTCAGCAGGCCGTTAAAATGCTGAATCAGCGTGCTCTTTCCGGAACCGGTGTGGCCGATAACCGCCACCATCTCCCCCTCCTCGATCTGGATGCTGACGTCATCCAGAGCGGACACCTCAAACGGAGTGCCGACGGAGTAGCGGTAGGTGAGATGCTCAGTTTTCAAAACAGCCATCGTCACACCCCCATAGAAGATGCAATAGCATCGACGCATTCCCGGGTACTGAGGATGCGCTCTGGCAGATTCCAGCCCGCTTCCCGGAGCTCGGCGGAGAACTCCGCCGCCTGCGGCACATCCAACCCGATCTTCCGGAGCCCCTCCCGGTCCGCAAAGACCTCATAGGGGTCGCCGTCCCGGTAGATGGTGCCGCCGTCGATGACGATGACGCGGTCTGCCGTCGCCGCCTCTTCCATGTAGTGGGTAATAAAAACAACGGTCTTTCCATACTCGTCGTGAAGCCGGTGAATGGTGTCCATGACCTCACGGCGCCCGCTTGGATCCAGCATGGCGGTCGACTCGTCGAAGATGATGCAGGCGGGGTCCATGGCGAGGATGCCCGCGATGGCAACCCGCTGTTTCTGTCCGCCGGACAGCTTGTTCGGGGCGTGGTTCCGGTACTCATACATGCCGACCGCCTTTAAGGAGCGGTCCACGCGCGCGCGGATTTCTTCCGGCGGTACACCGAGATTCTCCGGTCCGAACGCCACATCCTCCTCGACTACGGAGGCGATGATCTGGTTGTCCGGATTCTGAAACACCATTCCCACCTGGCGGCGGATATCCAGCAGGCGGTCCTCCTCTTTGGTGTTGATACCGTAGCAGACGACGTCTCCCTTATCCGGGGCAAGAATGCCGTTGCAGAGCTTGCCGAAGGTGGATTTGCCGGAGCCGTTGTGGCCCAGCACCGCCAGGCAGTCGCCGCGGTGAATTGTGACATTCAGATTGTCGAGCGCGAGGTGGACGCTCTCGCCCGCCTCCTCGGCCTCTTCCGGATCATCATAGGTAAAAGAGACTCCGCGGAAGGTGATGACGTCATTGCCGGTAAACTCCGGCGGACGGACCTCCTCCGCGGCCTCTGATTTTTTCTTCTTTTTCTGCTTGCGTGAAGTGTGTTTTCTCAAAGCGATACTCTTCTCCAAAACTTATTTGCTGCGCCAAATGGCAGAAGCGCCGCATGGAAGGCACATGCCGGTTGCCGTGGTCTTCAGGCCGATCTCATCGCACTCGAGATACCCGCCGTGTTTCGGTGAGACGACGCTGCCGAGAATATACTGCATGACCGACGGAGAAAGTCCGGTGGTATAGGAGTTGATCAGGAACATCAGCGCCTGGTCCGAGAGCACCTGTTCGCACTCCTCCACCAGCTCGTAGATGGTGTCCTCCAGTTTCCAGACCTCACCGCCAGGGCCGCGCCCATAGGACGGCGGGTCCATGATGATGATATCGTACTTGTGGCCGCGGCGGATTTCCCGCTGGACAAATTTCCGGCAGTCATCCACGAGCCAGCGGACATGGCCGCCCTCCACTCCGGAGAGTTTTGCGTTTTCCTTGGCATAGTTGACCATGCCGCGGGAGGCGTCGACGTGTACGACCGATGCGCCCTCTGCGAGAGCCGCTATCGTTGCGCCGCCGGTATAGGCAAACAGGTTCAGGACACGGACTTCATCCCGTCCAGAGGAACGGATGACCTCGCGCAGATAGTCCCAGTTGACCGCCTGCTCCGGGAACAGGCCGGTGTGCTTGAACCCCATGGGTTTGATTTTATAGGTCAGGTCCCGATACTGGATGGTCCATTCCTCCGGATACTTCCGGTAGACCTCCCATTTGCCGCCGCCCTTTTTGCTGCGGTAATAGTGTGCGTTGGCTCTATGCCACATGGGGTGGCTCTTCGGGGTCCTCCATATAACCTGCGGGTCCGGCCGGATGAGGATGATGTCGCCCCACCGTTCCAGGCGCTCGCCGCAGGAGGTGTCCAGGAGTTCATAGTCCTCCCAGTACTGCGTACTTCTCATTCCACTGCTCTCCTCCTCAGATGAGACGCTCACGGACGACTTCGGCAATGTCTTCGCCGAGGCGCTGAATTTGGTCGGTGTCTTTGCCCTCGAGCATAACGCGGATCAGCGGTTCCGTTCCGGAAGCACGGACCAGGACACGGCCGGTGTCACCGAGCTCCTCCTCGGCTTTGGCAATGGCCTTTTTAATCTCCTCGTCCTCAGGGAAGCGGACTTTGCCCATCTTGGAGACGGTGACGTTGATCAGGACCTGCGGGTAGATCTCCATGACGGAGGCGAGCTCGGAGAGCTTTTTACCCGAGCGGTTCATGGCCTTCAGGACCTGGATGGCCGTCAGCTCGCCGTCACCGGTGGTGGCAAAGTCCAGGAAGATGACATGTCCGGACTGCTCGCCGCCGATCTTATAGCCGTTTTTCCGCATGTTTTCCAGAACATAGCGGTCACCGACTGCGGTCTTCTCGCAGTGGATGCCCTCTTTCTCGGCAAATTTGAAGAAGCCCATGTTGCTCATTACGGTGACGACAGCCGTGTTCTTATCCAGACGATGGTGCTCTTTCATGTCCTTGGCGCAGATGGCAATGATCTTGTCGCCGTCTACGACTTCGCCGTTCTCATCGACCGCAATCAGGCGGTCTGCATCGCCGTCAAAGGCAAAACCGGCGTCGACATCATGGTTCCGGCAGTACTCCTGCAGCTGTTCAATATGAGTGGATCCGCAGTGGTCGTTGATATTAATGCCGTCGGGGTCTGCATTCATAACGGTCACATTGCAGCCGAGATACTCAAACAGCTTCTGTGCGGTAACACTGGATGCACCGTTAGCACAGTCAAGTGCCACATTGACGCCGTTGTAGCGGTACCCGGTCGTGCAGAGCAGATGGTTGATATAGTCTTTATACGCATTTTTGGCATAGGTGATATGGCCGACCTCGGCGCCTACCTTGACCGGAGGCGTCCGAACCTCATCCAGGATGATGGCCTCAATCTCCTCCTCCAGAGCATCGGGGAGCTTGTACCCGTCGGACTGGAAGATTTTAATGCCGTTGTATTCAAAGGGATTGTGGGATGCCGAGATGACGACACCGGCATCATATCCGTACTCCTTGACCAGATAGGCGACGGCCGGAGTCGGGATGACGCCGAACAGATAGACATCGGCGCCGACCGAGCAGAGCCCTGCGGCAATGGCCGATTCCAGCATGTCGCCGGAGAGACGCGTATCCATTCCGATGGCCACTTTCGGGCGCTTGTGCTCACTGTCAATGAGAACCATGGCAGCGGCGCGGCCGATCTTCATGGCGAGCTCCGGACTGAGGTCTTTGTTGGCGACGCCGCGTGCGCCGTCGGTTCCGAATAATCTTCCCATAATATTTTTTCTACTCCTTTATCTGTCTGCCGGGTACGGGATGCCGAGATGGCGGTAGCCGGCTGGGGTAACCATCCGTCCCCGCGGGGTGCGGGACAGGAAGCCGATTTGCATAAGATAGGGCTCATAGACGTCCTCTATGGTGGAGGGGTCTTCGCCGATGGCGGCGGCAATGGTGTCCAGACCGACCGGCCCGCCGCGGTAGCTGTCGATCATCGTGTTGAGAATGAGCCGGTCGATGTTGTCGAGACCGAGCTGGTCGATTTCCATGCGGGAGAGGGCGAGGTCGGCGGCCTCTCTGGTGATTACGCCGTTCCCCATAACCTCTGCGAAGTCGCGCGCCCGCTTCAGAAGCCGATTCGCGATTCGGGGTGTGCCCCGCGAACGGGACGCAATGTCCATGGCGCCCTCAGGGTCAATTTCAATGCCGAGAATGCCGGCGCTGCGCCGGACGATCTCCGCGAGCTGGTCAGGTGTGTAGAGTTCCAGACGGAGCAGAACACCGAACCGGTCCCGGAGAGGGGCCGAGAGCTGACCCGCCCGGGTGGTGGCGCCGACCAAGGTGAAATTCGGGAGATCTAGCCGAATGGAACGGGCCGACGGCCCCTTTCCGATAATAATGTCTATGGCATGATCCTCCATGGCCGGGTAGAGTATTTCCTCCACCTGCCGGGAGAGACGGTGAATCTCGTCAATAAACAGGACGTCGCCGTCATTTAAGTTGGTCAGCAGCGCGGCGAGGTCCCCCTGCTTTTCGATGGCAGGTCCTGAGGTGACGCGGATGTCCACGCCCATCTCAGCCGCAATGATGCCGGAGAGCGTCGTCTTGCCGAGGCCGGGCGGCCCGTAGAGCAGAACGTGGTCCAGAGACTCTCCGCGGCGCTTTGCGGCGTCGATATAGATGCGGAGATTTTCCTTTACCTTGTCCTGCCCAATGTATTCGTTGAGCGAACGCGGCCGGAGAGAGAACTCATAATTGGACTCTTCGTCTCCCGCCGTGTACTCCGGCGTCATGAGCCGGTTTTCAAAGTCAAATTCTTCGTCGTTCACAGTGCAATGTTTCTCCTGTCCGTCTGCGAATTAACCTGCGAGCCGTTTGAGCGCCTGCTTCAGCAGGGTCTCCGTCGGGAGCGCCGGGTCCAGGCCGGAAACCGAGCGGGCGGCCTCTGCCTGCGAATAGCCCAGCATAACCAGTGCGTTGATGGCGTCGGAGACCGATGTCGCTGCACCTGACGGAGATGCCGCGGCGGCTGCGCCACTCTTCGGCAGACTGCCGTTTTCCATGGACTTCGCCATTTTATCTTTGAGCTCCAGTACAATGCGCTGCGCCACTTTGGGGCCGACGCCCTGGGCCTGGGTCAGCGTCTTGTAGTCGCCGGAAGCAAGTGCAAGCGCGAGCTGTGACGGATCCAGTACCGAGAGAATGGAGAGCGCCGCCTTCGGGCCGACGCCGGACACGCCGGTGAGCATCTGAAAGAGCTCTTTTTCTTTGCGGTCGTAAAAGCCGTAGAGGTCTATGCCGTCCTGCCGCACCGAAAGAAACGTATAGAGCGTTACCTCGTTCCCCTCCTGCCCGAGCTTATTCAGCGTGGTGCGGGAGACTCGGCAGAGATAGGCAACGCCGTTAGCACAGCGGACCGCTGCATTCCCGGCGTCCGTATAGACCAGCTCTCCGGTCAGACTGTAGAACATAGATCAGATTCCTTTCCGAACTTTCAGCTGATGATGGGCAATTTTTTCCTCGATGGAGCCGAGCGAGGAACCGTCCACATGGGCATGGCAGATGGCCATAGCCAGTGCGTCGGCGGTATCGTCGGGCTTCGGAACTTCCTTGAGATTCAGAATAATGCGGGTCATTTCCATAACCTGCTTCTTTTCGGCCTTGCCGTAGCCGACCACGCCCTGCTTTACCTGCATGGGCGTGTATTCATGGATTTCCAGGCGATGCTGCCTTGCGGCCAGCATAAGTACGCCGCGTGCCTGGGCAACGTCAATACCTGTCGTCTTATTATTGGTAAAATAGAGTTTCTCCATGGAGAGCACCTCCGGATGGGTGCGGTCCATGAGCGCGGAGGCCTCGTCATAAATCTGCTCCAGACGCCGGTCAAACGGTACGCCTGCCTGGGTGGTAATGGCCCCGTAGTCCACTACGGAAAACCGATTTCGTTCGTAGTCCAGAACACCCCAGCCGATGATGGCATATCCTGGGTCAATTCCCAATATTCGCACGGTTTGTCCCCCATTCGCCTGGCAGAAAAGACTCTGCTCCAGAATCATTAAATTCTATCATAAACTCCTATATTGTACAAGAAAACGACCTGCGGAAAACGCAGGCCGTAACAAAGATTTTTGTATTTGCAAACTATCGGAATTGTGTTCTATAGCCTGTCTATTTTTCAGCATACTGTCTTATTTTCATTGAATTAACAAGACTCTCAAACCGTTGGGATCGGGAAACTTCATCAAAAATGGTTTTCTACCTGAATGAATTAACAAGACTCTCAAACCAACAAAATCACCATCCTTCAGGCTCTTCCGTTTTCTACCTTAATGAATTAACAAGACTCTCAAACGCCTTGATCCGGAGACTTGCCTAGACGCGTGTTTTCTACCTTAATGAATTAACAAGACTCTCAAACTGACGGCGGACATGGAGATCTGCTTCACAGTTTTCTACCTTAATGAATTAACAAGACTC
>R19__coassemble_747_pt1 | contig 13375 bp, 9 predicted proteins | sample R19__metabat2_high_PE_001 | metagenome-assembled genome bin R19
AATTGACAAATTTTTCACCATGAGGTGTCGTTTTTTATTAGTAAAAACAAATATCCGTTTTTCTTTGTCCCCGGCATGATGGGCTGGGGCGAAGGGGAGGGGATGAACCGCATCTTCCCCTATTGGGGCATGGTATGCGGTAATCTGATCCATCAGCTCCAGTCGCAAGATTATGAGGCCTACAGCGCCAAAGTTGGGCCGTTTAACTCTGCATGGGACCGGGCATGTGAACTCTATGCGCTGCTCGCCGGAACACGGGTCGACTACGGCAAGGCCCACTCCTCAGCGCACCAGCATGAGCGGTTTGGAAGAAGCCACTCCGTACCTCTGGTTTCGGACTGGGGCCCGGCGCGCAAAGTGCATCTTATCGGCCACAGCTTCGGCGGGGCGACCATCCGACTTCTGACCGAACTGCTGACCAACGGAAGTCCGGAAGAGCGCGCCTGTACCGATCCGGATGATCTCTCACCCCTTTTTGCCGGTGGGCACGGCGACTGGGTCTGCTCGGTCACAACGGTCTCCGCACCGCACGACGGGAGTACCTTTACATCCGACCTTCCCATATTCACCAAAGCGGCCCAGCTGCTCTCCGGAGTCCTGTTCAGCGTGCTCGGCAACACGCCGTGCAACCGCTTTTATGACAATTATATGGAGCAGTACGGCCTGACCTGTGTCCCGGGCGAGACGGCATGGCTGCGCCCGCTGAGTCCGAAACAGGCTGTCCGGCTCGGACGGATGTTCCATACAGGAGACCATGTATTCCACGATCTGACTCTGGAGGGCGCCGCGGCGCTCAATGAGAACATCCACTGTTCCGACCAGACGTATTATTTTTCTATTACCGGCCGTGGGACAAAACCGAGCCGGAAGGATCCCTCGAAAGAGGTGAAGGCCAAGATCATGAATCCGGTCTTTACTCTCTCCGCCGCCATTATGGGGCGTACAATGGAGAGAACGGTGGCTGGCACGCATGTAGATGCCTCCTGGCGGCCTAATGACGGTCTGGTCCCGGTGGGTTCCGGCCGATACCCATACCGGGAGCCGCACACCCGCTTTTCGGAAACAGACGGGTCAGCTCTGAAAAAGGGAATCTGGTATGTGTTTGACGAGTGCTCCGGAGACCACGGCACCGTTATCGGCGGATCGGTCAGTTTTGTCGGCCCCGGACGGGGTCAACCATTTCGAGATGCATACCGGAGACATCTGGACCGGCTGATCACACTGGAAAAATGATTCTTACTTTCAAGCAGATTTCAGCTTCCCGGATTATAATATTTTTCAACTATTATTAATGGGAGCGGATGCATGGTTATGAAACAGAATCGGGGTTATTTCTGGAGAACGGTGCTGGCGCTGATTACACTGACGGTCTTTTCCTTTGCCCTGGCCGGCCCGGCTGCAGCTGCATGCGTAAGAGCGGCCTCGCTTCGCGCGGAGACGCAGGAGCAGGAGAGAACAGTCCAGCAGAAAATGGATGAGATGACGCTGGACGAAAAGATTCTCCAGATGTTCATTGTGACGCCGGAGGTACTCAACGGCAGCACAAAAACCGAATTTTCGGCAGAAGAACGTCTGAAACAGGCCGGCTCTGAGACGCTGAATTCCCTTCGGAAGCGGCCTGTCGGCGGAATCATCTATTTTGCCGACAACCTGGAGAGCCGCAGTGAGACGAAGACGATGATTGCCAATACCCAGAGCTATGCAAAGCAGACCTCCGGCATTCCGCTCTTCATCTGTGTCGATGAAGAGGGCGGCATCGTGGCCCGCTGCGCCAAAAAGCTCGGGACCACCAAATTCAAGCCTATGCAGAGCTATGAAAATCAGGGGACACAGACTGCACACGATAATGCCCAGACCATTGCGAAGGATATCCGTCAGTTCGGATTCAACGTCGACTTCGCCCCGGTCGCCGATGTCAATCTGGCGAAGAACTCGGTCATCGGGACACGGGCCTACAGTTCCAGTCCACAGAAAGCGGCAGAACTCATTCCGGCAGCGGTCCGCGGATTTCATGACGGCGGCGTGGTCTGTACGCTGAAGCATTTCCCGGGGCATGGCGACACACAGGAGGACAGCCACAAGGAGACGGCCCACCTGAAAAAATCCCTCTCCCAGCTTCGGAAGGCGGAATTTCTCCCATTCCAGGCCGGCATTGATGCAGGCGCCGACATGGTCATGGTTGGACACATTGTCACAGACCAGATAGATCCAAAGTATCCCGCCACACTGTCCAAAACAATCGTCACCGACATTCTGCGCGGGCAGCTGGGGTTCCAGGGCCTGGTGGTCACCGACTCCATGGGCATGGGCGCCATCTCTTCCCACTACAGCCCCGGAGAAGCCGCGGTGCTCGCTATTGCGGCAGGGGATGATCTCTTGCTCGGTGTCTACAATGTTCCGGAGGCACTCGCAGGCGTCCGCAGCGCGGTGCAGAGCGGCAGGCTCTCACAGCAGCGAATTGACCAGAGTGTCCGCCGTATCCTGATGAAAAAAGTACAGATGGGTCTTCTGAAATAAGAGAATCCGATAAGCGCACTGCTGAACGGCTGTTCGGCAGTGCGCACGCTTTTTGTCGGACTGCTTTTCACAATTTGATCATGAAGCGCTCCTGGCAGGTCTGTTATAATAGGAAACAGGAAAAGGAGGGAGAGAATCATCGCATACTTATTGGACTATTTGTACTGGCGCGGGGACGTCCCTATGACGCCCGCTAACCCTTTCAATGAGCTGGATGCCATGCTGTTTTCCCGCGTCGCCTATCTCCCGTTTTCGGAGATCTCCCTGGAGCCCGGAGACACCCTCCGGACCGCAGCGGAAAAAATGACTGACCTGCCGCCCGAGAGCTTTAAACTGCCGGAAGATCAGACCATGATCTTCGCGGCCGGCGACAGCGCGCGCTACGGAAGCGTGCCGGTCTCGGATTACCAGATGAACAACGTCCCGGAACAGGAGGAGCAGTTCTCTGCGGTCACACTTCATATGGGCCCGGAAGAACTCGTGGTCTCCTACTGCGGAACCGATGGAACGCTGGTGGGCTGGAAAGAGGACTTTAACATGGCCTATATGGAAAATGTCCCGGCGCAGGAATCCGCATGCCGCTATCTGACGGAAATCGCAGGCAGATACCCGAACAGGGCCATTCGAATCGTCGGACATTCCAAAGGCGGGAATCTCGCCATCTATGCTGGGTGCCGTGCGGCAGAACCGGTTCAACGCCGCCTGCGAACCGTGACCAGTTTCGACGGCCCCGGATTCAAGGAGGATTTCTTCTCCAAGTACGGACTGGCAGAGACACACGAAAAAGCACATACCTTTATCCCACAGGACTCCGTCATCGGACTCCTTTTGGAGCACGGCGAAGCCTTTGACGTCATTGAGAGCGACGGACGCACCGGACTGGAGCAGCACAATCTATACCTCTGGCGCGCCGGGAAGGACTATATTCTCCGCTCGGTCGGCACCCGCGGAACCAGCGACGTCAGCGACGATGCCCTGTCATGTTTTGTCCGGAACACATCGGACGATCAACGCAAATTTTTTGTGGAGAAGACCTTCTCGTTTTTGATGGACAGTGACCAGACCACTTTGTCCGGTGCTATGGCCGCCCTGCCGCGGCGTATCCCGGAACTGCTCAATTTTCTCTCCGGCCTGAGCGAGAAAGACCGGAAAACGGCCAACGAGCTGACTAAGGAAATCATCCGTGACTACCTGAACTCCATACGAGCCGTGGGCGGAGACCGAATCGCCCCAAAACGCAGCCGACAGGAGGAACCCAATGGCTAATTTGCTGGACTATATAAGCTGGCGCGGCGACCTGCCCGTCTGCATCGCTGCCCCGCTCAACGATCTGGACGCCCTCTCTTTCGCGCGCTTCAGCTATCTCCCCCTCGGCGAAGCACCGCTCGAAGACGGCGACTGTATTGCGCAGGTATGGGAAAAGATGAAAGAGCTTCCGCCGGAGTCCTTCCGTAGGCAGGATCGAACGCTCCTGGAGCAGATGGCGGAATCGCCCCGCTATCGGGCTATGCAGGTGACAGACTACGAAAAAATCAACGACCCCGAGGAGGAGAAGCAATTTGCCGCAGTTACCCTGCAGACCGGAAAGGATGAAATCACCGTCTCTTTCTGCGGAACCGACTCCACGGTGTACGGCTGGAAAGAGGACTTTAACATGTCTTTTATGGAAGAAGTGCCGGCCCAGGCGACGGCGCTCCGCTATGCCGGAAAGGTGTTTGCCCGCTATCCGAAAAAACGCGTCCGGCTGGTCGGCCATTCCAAAGGGGGAAATCTGGCGGTCTACGTCTACTATATGATTCCGCCGGCAGATCGCAGGCGTGTGATCCATGTCAAGAACTTCGACGGGCCCGGCTTTCATGAGGAGCTGCTGGAGGAGGTCGCCGACCGCACTATCGTCAACCGCATCTTTTCCTATCTTCCGGCTGACTCCGTGTTCGGCCGCATTCTTGAACGCCGGGAGCCGGAGCATATCGTTCTCTCCGAAGACCACGATCTGGAGCAGCACGACATCTATAACTGGCAGGTCAATCGCACCGGATTCGTGCCGGCAGAGTCGTTCTCCGACAACAGCAATATTACTAAAACGGTTATCGACAAGGTCATGTATCAGAACACGCCTTCGGACCGAAAAAAATACATCGATACTATTTATAATGTAATTGCCTCTACCTCGGCGGAGACAACGGCGGAGTTCCGTCAGGGCTTTCCGCAGAATATTCCTACCATTCTTCGGACGCTCAGTGAACTGCCCCAGGACGACTGGAAGCTTCTGACCCAGATCTCACGGGAATTCGGGAGCGCCTTTGCAACGGAACGGGCTAAGGTACAGGGCGAGAAGCTGTCCCAGGCCGCGGAACCGCTGCTCCGGCTGCTGGGCGGAGAGTCCCGAAAGACAGACGAAGAGGAGAAGTGAATAAGAGAGACTCTCTCTGCTCCCAGGACCTGGGGCAGGGGGAGGCATTTCTTGTTTTATCGTGCTGTCTATGATAAAATTACGCGAGAAAACCTGCGGCAGCTGTCTGCCTGTCTGCGGGTATCTGCTATTGACTTCCATGCCGCATGAATGTATCATTTATGCAATGGAATCGAGGAAATATGCAGAAATTCCGGGAATTTATGCAAAAATCCTCAAGTATGTGAATATTATGCACAGAAGGAGAATACCCATGAATCTTAAGGGAAGAGATTTCCTGACGCTCCTGGATTTTACCCCGGCTGAAATCGACTATTTGCTGAAGCTGGCGGCAGATCTGAAGTATAAAAAAAAGAACGGAATTCCGCACGAGTACTGCAAGGGGAAAAACGTTGCGCTGATCTTTGAAAAGACCAGTACCAGAACCCGCTGCAGCTTTGAAGTGGCGGCACATGACCTCGGCATGGGTTCCACCTATCTCAACCCGACAGATTCGCAGATCGGCAAAAAGGAGAGCATCGCCGATACGGCCCGTGTGCTCTCGGGCATGTTTGAGGGCATTGAATACCGCGGCTACGGCCAGAAAATCGTCAATGAGCTCGCCAAATATTCCAAAGTGCCGGTTATGAACGGACTTACCAATGAGTTCCATCCTACCCAGATCCTGGCCGACTTCCTTACTATCCGGGAGCATTTCGGCCATCTGAAGGGAATCAATTTTGTCTACATGGGAGATGCACGCTACAACATGGGCAACTCTTTAATGATCGGCTGCGCCAAAATGGGCCTGAACTTTACGGCCTGCGCACCGAAAAAATATTTCCCGGACAGCGAACTGGTGGAGACCTGCCGCAGCATTGCAAAAGAGAGCGGCGGCTCTATCCGCTTTGTCGAGGACCCCATGGAGGGGACGAAGAATGCCGATGTTATCTACACCGACGTCTGGGTCTCCATGGGCGAACCTCTCTCGGTCTGGGAGGAGCGTATCCACGATCTCGCACCTTACCAGGTCAATAAGGCGCTGATGGAAAATGCTGCAGACGGTGCGGTTTTCATGCACTGCCTGCCCGCATATCACGACCTCAACACCGCCATCGGCAAGGAGATGGGGGAAAAATTCAGCCGCGACTGCATGGAAGTGACCGACGAGGTCTTTGAAAGCGACGCGTCTATCGTCTTTGAAGAGGCGGAAAACCGCATGCATACGATAAAGGCTGTTATGGCTGCAACCATAGCAGGCGTTTAACAGAATACAGGAACCGAAGAGGGAAGATTTGCGTATGAAGAAAAGATATCTGGTGTTAAGTGACGGCACCGTCTTCGAGGGCATGGCCTTCGGCGCGGATGTCGATTCGGTGGGCGAACTGGTCTTTACGACCGGTATGAACGGATACATTGAGACGCTGACCGACCCGTCCTACTATGGACAGATTGTGCTGCAGACCTATCCGTTAATTGGCAACTACGGCATCATTGAAGATGATTTCGAGGGCGACTGCTTTGTAAAGGGCTATGTGGTGCGCGAGTGGTGTGAGCACCCCTCCAACTTCCGCTGCCAGTATGACCTTGATACTTTCCTGAAGAACAAGGGCATTCCGGGTATCTATGGCGTCGATACCCGGCAGATCACCAAACAAATCCGTGAGCAGGGCGTTATGAACGCCATCCTCTGTGATGAAGTCCCGGAGGACCTCACAGATGTTCAGAACTATAAAATTACCGATGCCGTTCCGGCTGTCACCACAAAAGAATCCTGGGTCTCTCCCGCCGTCGGCGAGGAGAAGTTCAAGGTTGCACTTCTGGACTTCGGTGCCAAGCGCAACATTATCCGGGAACTCTCCAAGCGCGGCTGCACGGTTACCGTCCTTCCGGCATCCACAACGGCAGAAGAGGTTCTCGCCACGGACCCGGACGGCATTATGCTCTCCAACGGCCCCGGCGACCCGGCCGACGCTGTGTTCCAAATTGAGCAGATCCGCAGACTGCTTGGGCAGAAACCGCTTTTCGGCATCTGCCTCGGCCACCAGCTGACGGCCATTGCCGCCGGCGGCTCCACGAAGAAAATGAAATACGGCCATCGAGGCGTCAACCAGCCCTGCCGTGACATTAAGGGCACCCGCACGTGGATCACTTCTCAGAACCACGGCTATGCGGTTGTATCCGACAGCGTCAAGAAGGGCGAAGTGCGTTTCCTGAACGCCAACGACCAGACCTGCGAAGGCATCGACTATCCGGAATTCAATGCTTTTACGGTTCAGTTCCATCCGGAGGCCAGCTCCGGACCTCACGACACCGCTTTCCTGTTCGACCGGTTTATTGCAATGATGGGAGGTTCCGAGCATGCCGCTGAATAAAGATATCAAAAAAGTTCTTGTCATCGGCTCCGGCCCAATTGTCATCGGACAGGCGGCGGAGTTCGACTACGCGGGTGCACAGGCCTGCCGCATTCTGAAAGAGGCGGGGGTCAATGTCGTTCTCGTCAACTCCAACCCGGCTACCATTATGACGGACAAGGCGCTCGCCGATGAAATCTATCTGGAGCCCCTGACTGCCGAAACTGTTTACCGCATTATTGAAAAAGAAAAGCCGGACAGCCTGCTCGCCGGACTCGGCGGACAAACCGGCCTTACGATCTCCATGCAGCTGGAAAAAGAGCACTTCCTCTCGGAACACGGCGTTCAGCTTATCGGCACCAATGTTGAGGCAATCGACCGCGCTGAGGACCGGGAGCTGTTCAAAGAGACCATGGAGGAAATCGGCGAACCCACGGTTCCATCGGATATCGCGGAGACCCGCGACGACGCATTCCGCGTAGCCCATGAAATCGGCTACCCGGTCATTATCCGGCCTGCATTTACGCTGGGCGGTGCCGGCGGCGGAATTGCCCACGACGATGAGGAGATGGAGCTCATCACCCACACGGGTCTGGAAGCCTCTCCCATCCATCAGATTCTGGTTGAAAAATGCATCTCCGGCTGGAAGGAGATCGAATTCGAGACCATGCGTGACTATGCCGGCAATACCATCGCCGTATGCTGCATGGAAAACTTTGACCCGGTCGGCATTCACACCGGCGACTCCATTGTCGTTGCACCGGCGCAGACCCTGTCCGACAAGGAGTATCAGATGCTCCGTTCGGCTTCCCTGAACATCATCTCCGCGCTGAACATTGTCGGCGGCTGCAACTGTCAGTTTGCACTGAATCCCGACTCTTTTGAATACTCGGTTATCGAGGTCAACCCCAGGGTTTCCCGTTCTTCCGCCCTCGCCTCAAAGGCGACCGGCTATCCGATTGCGAAGATCACCACCAAGATTGCCCTCGGCTACAATCTTGACGAAATTACCAACGATATCACCGGAAAGACCTGCGCCTGCTTCGAGCCGACGCTGGACTACATTGTCTGCAAAATTCCGAAATGGCCGTTTGACAAATTTGCCAATGCCAGCCGCCAGCTGGGAACCCAGATGAAGGCGACCGGCGAGGTCATGTCCATCGGCAACAATTTCGAAATGGCCCTGATGAAGGCCGTCCGCGGCTGCGAAATCAAGATGAATACGCTGAACCGGGACCCGAAATCCGATGTCCCCGTCCGGGAACGCCTGAAGTCGCAGGATGATTATCGTCTCTTTACGGTGTTTGAAGCGCTGAAATCCGGCGTTACCCCGGAGGAGATCCACGATATCACCAAAATTGACAACTGGTTCCTGTATAAGCTTCTGAATCTCGTCCATTTCGAGGAGGGGCTCAAGGGCGGCCTGACGCAGGCGCTCTATGAGCAGGGCAAAAAATACGGCTACCTGGACAGCTCCCTCTGCGAGCTCGCCGGCGTCTCCTCTCTGGAAGAGGCCGGTGTCGTCCCGAAGGATGCCGCCTATAAAATGGTCGACACCTGCGGCGCCGAGTTCGACGCGGTTACCCCGTATTTCTACTCAACCTATGACGATGTCTGCGAAGCCCGCACGTTCCATCGGAGCGGCAAGCCGACGGTTATCGTACTCGGCTCCGGTCCCATCCGTATCGGACAGGGCATTGAGTTCGACTATTCCTCGGTCCACTGCGTCTGGACGCTGAAAGAGCTCGGCTATGACGTTGTCATCATCAACAACAACCCAGAGACCGTCTCCACTGACTATGACACCGGTGACCGGCTGTACTTTGAGCCGCTGACGCCGGAAGATGTCATGAACATCATTAAGGTGGAAAAACCGGTCGGCGTCGTCGTCGCTTTCGGCGGGCAGACGGCTATCGGACTCACCAAATTCCTGGATGAACACGGAATCCCGATTCTCGGCACTTCTGCTGAGGGAATTGATACGGCTGAAGACCGTGAGCGGTTCGACGCCCTGCTTGAAAAATTCAATATCTCCCGCCCGAAAGGCGCAGCCGTCACCACTTTGGAGGGTGCACTGAAAGAGGCGCAGGCACTCGGCTATCCGGTTCTGCTCCGCCCGTCCTATGTCATCGGCGGCACGAATATGAAGATCGTCCACGACGACGAAGAAGTCGAGATCTATATGAACAAGATCCTCGCCCAGGGCATCGACAACCCGGTCCTGGTCGACAAGTACATGCAGGGTCCGGAGCTCGAAGTCGACGTCATCTCCGACGGCCACGACATCCTCATCCCGGGTGTCATGGAGCACATTGAGCGCGCCGGCGTCCACAGCGGCGACTCCATTGCGGTCTATCCGCCCTATAACATCAACGATAAGATGATGGACACCATTGTCCGTCAGTCCACCAACCTTGCGCTGGCACTGGGCACCAAGGGTCTGGTCAACATCCAGTACCTCATCTATGGCGGCAAGCTGTACGTCATCGAGGTCAACCCGCGTGCGTCCCGTACGGTTCCGTATATTTCCAAGGTCACCGGCGTCCCGATGGTTGAGCTCGCATCCCGCGTCATGCTGGGTGAACCGTTGAAATCCATGGGCTACGGCACTGGACTCTACAAGACCCCGCCGTATGTTGCGGTCAAAGTTCCGGTCTTCTCTTTTGAGAAGCTGATGGATGCCAACTCCTACCTCGGACCGGAGATGAAATCCACCGGCGAGGTCCTCGGCGTCGGCAAAGACATCAACGAGGCTCTGTTCAAAGGCCTGACCGCCTCCGGGCGCGAGCTCAAGGCACCGACTCATCCGGGCGAAATGGGCGTTCTGCTCTCGGTTGACCGCCACGACGACGTGGAACTGGTCTCCCTCGCCAAGAAGCTGGAAGATCTCGGCTTCAAAATCTATGCGACGGAGCACACGGCAGAGCGGGTGGAGCCCCTCGGCATTGGGGTTGTCCACCTGAAAGAGGATATCGGCGCCGACCAGGAACGCATCTTCAAGCTTATGGAAGACGGCAAGATCAGCTTTATCGTCTACACCGGTGCGCTGATGGACGACACAGTTTACGATTACATTGCACTGAGCCGCAAGGCGCTCCTGCTGAACATCCCGTGCTTCACCTCCATGGACACGGCAATGGCCTCGGCCGACATCATCGCCAGCCACTTCAATCAGCAGAACACCGAGCTCGTCGATATCAACCACATGAGAAAGACCCGCCAGGTCTTCCAGTTCGATAAAATGCAGGCCACCGGAGACGACTATATCTTCGTCGAGAATTTTGACGGATCCATCACCTGTCCGGAGTCCCTGGCTCTCCGCATGTGCAACCGGCACTACGGAATCGGCGGCGACGGCCTGGTCCTCATCGAAAAATCCGAGATCGCCGACGCAAAAATGCGTATTTTCAACCGCGACGGTTCGGAGGGTGCTATGGCCGGCAACTCCATCCGCTCGGTCGGCAAATATCTGTACGATAACGGCTATGTCCACAGCGAGGAAATTTCCATTGAGACCGCTTCCGGTATCCGCTACCTGACGCTCTATACCAGAGACGGGCGCGTCAACTACGTCACCGTCGACATGGGCAAAGCAGATCTCCGTGCTTCTTCGCTCCCGACGACGCTTCCGGGTGACCGCATCCAGGATCTTCCGGTTGAAATTGCGGGCGGCACTTATAACATTACCTGCTGCTCCATCGGCAATCCCCACTGCGTCGTTTTCACGGAACATGTAGATCCGCTGGACCTCCAGGTATTAGGTCCGCAGTTTGAAAACGCCAGATATTTCCCGAACCGGATTAATACGGAGTTCGTACGGGTGGTCAATGAGAACACCCTTAAGGTCCGCGTCTTTGAGCGCGGCAACGGAGAGACGCTCGCCTGCGGCACCGGCGCCTGCGGCGCGGTCATTGCGGCAGTAGAAAATGGCTTCTGCCCCAAAGGAGAAGATATTACAGTCAAGCTCCCGGGCGGCGACCTCATCGTTAATTACACCGATGAGAAGGTAACGCTCTCGGGTGATACTGTCCGCGTTTACACCGGCATGTATCAGTACTAAGAAGGCGGCACTATGGCAGAACATCTTCCGGATTCCGCACCGAAAAAAGTGAAGCAGAACAAAGTCTATGTGACGCTGGAAACGCTGGCGACCGTTCTGGTCATCATCGGGGCTGTCCTGGCCAGCAAAGGGGGACATACAGCTCTTATGGCCGTTGTCTTTGTTGCGGCTGCCATCCTGTTCCTGATCTCCGCGCTGATGAATATCAGCACCATTAAAGCGGAACACGCCCAGATGGACCAGGTGGAGCACTGGGACCCCGGCGAGAAAAAATAGATGGCAGTTTTGCCTCCTTTTGTAGAAAGCCGTACATCAGTCCACAATTTCCTTGCAACCCGCGTAGCGGGTTGCTAAAATAGGAAACAAGAAAGAGAATCATAACTCACCGACAATGACGTCTGTGCCGTTCCTGCGGCACAGGCGCTTTTTTACGTTAGGAGGCACATACCATGTCGGAAGCTGTTGAGAAAGTACAAAAGAAGAAAAAGGGAAAGAAAGAGTTTTTCCGTGTCATTAAATACTTTCTGATTGCCGCATCGGCCGGCATCATTGAACTCGGTGTCTATGAGCTGCTGGACCACGTCACGCCCTGGCACTACTGGCCCTGCTATCTGGTTGCACTGGTTCTCTCCGTTATCTGGAACTTCACTTTCAACCGGAAATATACCTTTAAATCGGCCAACAATATTCCGATTGCCATGCTGAAAGTTGCTGCCTACTATGCTGTCTTTACGCCATTTTCCACCTGGTTCGGCAACTGGATGGCAGAAGATCTTCTGGTCAACGGAACCATCGTCACCATTTTGAATATGCTCATCAACGGTATCACTGAGTTCCTCTATCAGCGGTTCTTCGTCTTTGGAAAATCCATTGATACCAACTCCGTCGCCGAAAAAGATGCGGCAAAAGAGGAGAAGAAAGAGGCGGAGGAGCAGGCAGCTGTCTAAAGTTGTACTTTTGCGAACAGGTGAGCGGCAATTTCAGTTTTCTTTTCGGAAAGCCTTTTTTCAGATTGAACAGTGTGATAAAGTATTTGTGTAAAGTTCACATAATATTAGTAAATCCAAAATGAACTTTAATCACCCTGCCGAATTAGGAGGCGCGCAATGTCTGAAAAGAAAGGGACAGCTCCGGAGACTGTCCAGGAAGAAAAACAGGGAAAGAGCACAAAAGCGAAAGAGACGATTCGTGTTCTGAAGTATGCACTGTTTGCCATCAGTGCCGGCGTCATTGAAACCGTATCGTTCACCCTGATGAACGAGTTGCTGAACTGGGCTTACTGGCCAAGTTACCTGATTGCACTTGTTCTCTCCATTATTTGGAACTTTACCTTCAACCGAAAATACACCTACCGGGCGGCGAACAACGTACCGCTTGCCATGATGAAGACCGTCCTGTTCTACGTTGTCTTCACCCCGGTCACCATGATTCTCGGCAATTACTGCGACCATATCGGTGTCAATCACTATCTCATCCTGATTGTCACGATGGCACTGAACTTCATTACCGAGTATCTCTACCAGCGCTTCTACACCTTCAAAGACGGACTGGACACCAACAATATGGCCGAAAAGGCCGGCGAGGTCAATGAGGAAAACGAGGCCAATCTCGAAGAGGCCAAACGGAAAGACCGCAAGTCTATGGTTACCGTAACGATTCTGTCGGTTGTCTTCCTCGTAATCTTTGTTGTACTCGGCGCTATTTTCCCGTCCCTCTACAAGCTGCCGCACAAGGTTCCGCTTGCAGACCAGATGACGGTTACCGCTTCCAACGGTACCGCTTCTCAGACCGCCAGCTTCGACAAGAAGACTGATACCCTTACCATTCAGTCGACCGACGGCAATCTGTATCTCGACCAGCTCGGCTATACCGACGTTGAGACGATGAATGCAGACCCCATGCTTTATACACTCGCTCTGAACGGAGACAGTTATGTCGGTTTTGCCTATAGCGAGACACTGAGCTATGGTCGAATCAAGAAGATCGTCATCAAGGGCGGTCCGAATGCAGGTACTTATACCTGGTCTGCAAGCGGAACCTTGTGCGGCAGCT
>R19__coassemble_783_pt1 | contig 12981 bp, 11 predicted proteins | sample R19__metabat2_high_PE_001 | metagenome-assembled genome bin R19
CTTGATGCGCTCCTCATAGCTGTCTTTTCCGCCCGATCCGCTGCCGATGGATTCACTGTCCCCGGTCTCGCCGAGCTCCTCTTCAATCGCCTTGAGCTGTTCCCGCAGGACCTGCTCGCGGTAATACTGATTGGACTTCTCCGAGATGCGCTCGTTGAGCTCCATATTGAGCTCAATGCGCTCCTTCTGCTTCATCATCAGATCGATAAAGTGAAGGCTGCGCTCCCGCAGGGAGTCGGTGGCCAGCAGTTCATACTGGTCCTCGGCGGAGAGATCGGAGTAGTTGCCGAGGTAGGTCATGAGGCTGTTGAGATCGTGGATCTGGTCCAGCATGCCCATGTAGCGCTCCGAGCCCTGGAACTGCTTTGCGAACTCGCGGATCTGGTTTTTCATATAGTCCAGCATCTGCTGCCGCTCGTCCTGAGAGATATCGGGGTCGGCCGGATGGTCGGAATACTCGACGTAGACCATATGATTCTGGAAACTGAAGGACTTGATATCCACCTTTTCAAGGAGACGGGCCTTCAGGAATGTGCCTTTGTCATTTTTCTCGACGCCGCCGGAGGACATGACAATGCCCATCGTGCGGTATTCGGATTCATTGGTGTCGCCCTGTGCGACATTGTGTTTCACCGGAACGACAACCGCCGTCTTGTTGCCAAGCGCAAAATAGGTGGCCAGCTCGTCTGCCGGCTCCTGAAGCCGGAGGACCTGATCTACTCCCGGAAGAAGGACGTAGTCGAAAACTGGTACCGCTACTGCATTTTTGATCATGGTGTTGTCCATATAGGTTCAACCTCCTGAGCTTAAATGAATGTTCATTTAATTAATTTGGGATTTTTTTGCGGGTCTCTCCTGTCAGATGAGAGTACCCGCCGCAAAATAGGACTTTTCAATTCTAAGTCAGAAGTGCACGCTGGACAATTTCAACGAGCTCGTCGAGCTCCCGGTCCTTGTCGCCCTTTGCTGTCTTCTGCTGTTCCGCAATGTGCTGAACCGGATAAAAAATAATGGCCTCAAGAATATCATTGCTGTAATTCCGGATGACGTGCCGGTTCTTCAGATCGTCGATAATGCCTGTAATGTAGCAGGAGCCGTTGTCCCCACAGCAGGACTCCGCCAGAGAGGCGACCATGGAATACTGTTTGACGTAGGAAAACACGTCCTGGTACTCCACAAGATACTGATAATAATTGCGGATGAGGGATTCGATTGTCTGTGCGCCGGACATGGAAGAGTCCACGTGATTCTGCAGATAATCGTAGACATTCTGCGAATACTCGACGTAAATTTCCTGCAGCATGCTGTCCTTGCTGTCAAAATAGGTATAAACCGTTGCCGGACAGACATCTGCCTCCCGCGCAATCTTTGACATGGACAGTCCATTGAACCCGTTCTTCAAGATGAGCTGAATAACGGCGGACTCAATGCGCTGCTTCTTTTCATCGTCTTTCTGCCGCATTTCATCACCTCGTTGTCTCTATAATAAATGAACATTCATTTATAGTCAAGCCGAAAATACAGAAAAATACAAAATCTTTTTCAGAGGTTGGGACGGCGGCCGCCCGACAGACAAAAAGAAGGACCGCCTTTCGGCGGTCCCCTTCTCTTATTTCAGTGCGTTCAGTATTTGACTGGCTATGTATTTATGCCCATTGCGGTCCGGATGACAGTTGACCACCAGACAGGCCCAGTAGTTCGGTGTCGTGAGGGAGGCCGCCGGATGGGTCTCGGTATTGTAGACATCGACGTACGTGTACAGACTGCGCGCCGGACACTCCTGCTGCAGGTAGAGATTGAAATTGCGCGCGTACTTTCCTGTCACGCCGTAGAGATAGTCCTTCAGCTCGCCCTCCGGCTCCGCCAGGCGGAACATACTGTACATTCCGAGAACCAGGATTCTGGCGTCCGGGTTCAGCGCATGGATGTCCCGGATCAGCCGCGGATAATTGCGCTGAAATTTCTTCATATTGATATCGGCTTCCTGCAGCATGGTTTTAAAGAACAGGTCCTCGTTCCCGCAGGACAGCATCCGGAAGAGATCCTCCGCCGAGGAGGCCGTCTGGAAATCCTGTTCCAGCACGGAGAGGGCCGCCTGGCCGGCGATGCCGAACGAGCAGTAGAGCATCTTATAGGCCGCGGCAAAAATGGCGTTGGTCATGACGTCATTGCTGCCGAGATTAACGGTGATCAGATCGGCCTGCTGCACCTGCTCCCGTACAGCAGCCTTCTGCCGCGCGTAGTCGCCTGGGTGGAATATCTCGGTCTGGAAGAGATCGCAGTCGGTGACGAAGCGCTCATAGTAGTTGGACGGATGGTTGATCTCATGCTCATAGTCCGGGTCGAGATACCGGAGATAGTTTTCCGTCGTATAGACGACCCGGGACGTGTTATAAGTCTTCTGCACCCCCAGCGCCCGGCCGACCAGGTCCGCATAGGAACCTTGTACCACTTCGCCCGCCGGCACATTCAGCAGCTGTGATGCAAAATCGTCTCCGCTCAGCGCATATCCGGCTGCGATGCTGTCGCCGATAACCGTATATGTCTGAAAGGTTTTTGGTTTCGCCCCGGCGCTGACCAGCGTAAATCCCATCGTCATAGCAAGAGCCATGACGGCGGCCAGGAGCCGTTTTCCCACTTTTTTCATCTCATTCTCTCCCTTTACAGGGCACGCAGAATCTGCTGTGCAATATATCTGTGGCCGTTGGCGTCCGGATGGACGTTGACGATTCGCTGCATCCAGAAGAGCGGCGAAGTAATGGGTGCGGACTGGTGAATTTCCGTGCCGGAAATGTCCACATAGGTATAGGTGTTCCGCTCCGGGCACTCGTTTTTCCAGAAGTTGCCCTGGGCATTGCAGACCTGAACGGAGACATCGCTGCACACTTTGCGGACCGCGGAATCCTGCGGCGTCTCATTTTGGAACGTGTCATACATGCCGAGCACCAGAATCTTCGCATTTGGATTCCATTTGCGGATATCCCGGATAAGCCGTGAGGCATCGGTCTTATACCGCGCAATATAGCGGCTGCACTCCTGGAACATATTCGTAAAGAGGATATCATTTTCGCCGCGGCTGACCATGGCGGCCAGGGATTCCAGTGAGTCGGCGCGGTGGAAGTCGTTCTCCAGCATGGAGACGGCCGCCTCGCCGGCAATGCCGTAGGTATAGTAGATCGTCTTGTACAGCGCAGAGAGCAGTGCGTTTGTGGCGAGGTCGTTGTTGCCCAGATTGACCGTGATAAGGTCGGCCGCCGCAACCTGCTTTGCGACATTCTGCTTCTGGCGCGCAAAGTCGCCCGGCTCCGTCAGCTCGGCCGCGAGGGCATCTCCCTGCGTCAGGAGCTTCTGATAGTAGTTCTCCGGGTGATTCAGCTCATGTTCATAGTCCCCGTCCAGGAACCGCAGATATTCGTCTACTGTGTAGACAACGCGAGAGGTATTATAGACGGTTTTGGCACCGACCCCCTCCGCGACCAGCTCCGGATAGGAATCTTTTACCACTTCCCCATGGGGAATGTTAAGTGCACCGCCTTCCAGGCCGTATCCTGCAGGGATACTGTCTCCGATGACGGTGTAGACCGAATAGTGGGTATTCCGGCCGGCAGCCAGTGCGGCAAGCGCAGATACATTCAGCGCCAGCGCCGCAGCCAGTGCTACAGCCAGAATACGGCGTACGATATGCTTTATTGTCATAAACTCCAAACCCTTTCTATTTTTTCATTATCCCGCACGCCATTTCGCGGAAAAACAGACAATTCGAAAGGAATGTAGGAAGCAAAATCTCCAAATCCGAATCGCCCCGGGCAGGATGTATCCTGAGCTCTCTGATTCACTGCCTGCACGCCGTCGGAGCTGAGGTCCAAAACATTTCCCAGCAGGGGATCGAACTGAACCTCTTTCAGGTTCCGCTTACACTGAAAATTTGCGAGCGCTCTACCCAACGGCGCCTGCCCGATGCCTCCGCCTACCGCCGCCAGTTCAACGGCCGGCTGGAACTGCAGGCCAATCAGGAAATCCAGGCCGATCAGAACGATCTCCCTCTGGAACGGAAACTGAGTGAGCTCTTCATATGGCTTCTGACAATCTGTGCAAGTTCCCGTAACCTCCCACACACCGCCGATGCTCCGGAAACAAAAAGCGGGACTGAGCAAAGCCCTCAGCAGCTCGAGGACCTCTTTTACGAGACGGAAATGCACCGCCTCGCCAAATCAATCCGCATCTATGTCGACGACGTACAGCAGCAGAGGGGGAAAGAAGTCGACCGCGACTGGATTGACTGGGCCCTCCGCCAGGCCGACCAGATTGATCCTCTGATGGAAGAAAAATAAAAATGTATGACAAAACCCTCCTTACCGGCTGCCCGGTAAGGAGGGTTTTCTATTTGGGTTCCGATTTCTCCGGAGATAAGAAATCTTAGCTGAGCGATTCGATGTAAGTATACATCTTTGCGTACTCGTCGACGATGTTGACGGTCTGATTTACCATCGGGAAGTAGAAACCGACCGCAGCTGCGTGTTCGCAGTGCCAGAGCGGGAGGTTGACCCATTTGCCTCTGGTCGGGGTGGTGACGACTTCCGAAGTGGCGTTGTTGAACGGGGCCTTGGTGAGTTCCGTGTTGACCATGCCGTCGTTCTTGTAGTAGCTGTCTTTCCAGCCGCCGCCGGTGCGGTCGCACTTAACAGTACCGAGGATAGAGGAGAGCGGCCCAAGCAGAAGGGCGGTCTTGTCCTGAACCTGTTTCGGTCCGCCGTTGAGGTCATGCGTGCACTGGGTCGGACGGGCAAAGTAGTAGACCGTCGGAGCGTCCGGGTACTCTGCATTGAGTTTTGCACAGTTCTCGGAGGTCATGTCGTAGAAGGCCATATCCTTCGTCTGGAAGGCGCCGGAAGCTTTGACGCGGTCATACGCGCTCTTCAGGCTCTCGCCCGGTACCGGCGTGAAGCCCCACTCTTCGAGCTCCGGATCCCACAGCTGGGTGAGGTCGATGGTCTGTGCCTCCGTCTGCGTCATAGCAAAGCCGAACGCATAGAAGATGTAGCTGAACATCTTGTCTGCCGAAGCCTCGCCAAACGGTTTTGCGAAAAGGTCATAGCCGAGGTCCGCAAGAGAAGTACCGTTGTTGACACCGGATACGGTCATGCATGCATTGACCATAGTTTTGCCTTCGCCCTTGAACAGCGGGGAACAGTCATTCGGAGCCGCTTCCTGCTCTTCCTTGCTGCCATAGTACAGAAGGGAGATCATCAGACGGCCGGTCGGTGCACCGAGGGAGTGGCCCCAGATGTTGACCGGATGGTCGTTGTCCCACTTCGGATAGATGCCGGGGTAGCTGCGGCCGAACCGCGCATGGCCGTATTTGGCGGAATGCGCTGCTCCGTAGTCGACACGGCCGCCCTTGATGCAGGCATAGAGCTCACAAGCACGGTCCCAATTGGACGCCAGCGGGCTGATGTTTGCCTCATAGACGCTCTCGTTCTTGTTGCGGAGTACTTCGGCAAGGTTCCCTGCGGCAAAGCCGCCCCAATAGTTGCCGATAAGTTTGTCGGCCTTTGCTTCCGGGCCATAGCCGTTGAAGCCGTGGACCAGGATAGTCGGGGTCTCATTGTTTTTCTCCTGCGCTGCACCGACATTGACGGCAAGGACACTGAAGACCATTGCCAGAGCCAGAAGCAGTGAAAGCACATGCTTGACTTTTTTCATTTACACCATTCTCCTTTATTCTCCACAGCGCATCTCCTTAATGTCGTCCCAAGTCAGTGGACAACTGCGCTGTCTATGTAAACGAAATTATATCATCTGTTGTCTGCTTTGTCGACTATAAGTTGTTGACAATATCTAAAAAAATGTAGTTTTGTTGTAAGTTTTAAACAACTATTTTGAGAATGGCTGTAAAATATATAAAAACATTTAATATTATTCAAATTTTTTATTATTTTTCCCGTTTCTGAGGCAAAAATGAAAAGTGCCGCATTTTTCTTTTCAGAAAATGCGGCACTTCTATTTTCAGCCATTCAGTCCCGGAAATCATATTCTCCGCGGTGGTTCCGCTTAAACTGCTCATAGAGCTGGCTGTTCTTTTTTTTGTTTTCCACCAGGGCAAAGTCCTGCTCTCCGGTCTCCGGATTGTCCCGTACTTCGAGAATCAGCACTTCCTGCTCGCCCGGCTTTTCATCCAGCGGAAGAAGGGCAACGTATTGTTTTCCGTGGTCCTTCATCTCGTCCAGAAACTGGAAGCGAATTTCATTGCCGTCCTCATCATAGAGCACCATTGTATCGTCTGCCATTCTGCGCTCCTTTCTGCGGGTCCCTCCCGCTCCTCATTGCGATGCCTTGATTTTATACCATTTCCGGCGCCGCCGCAATGGAAATTGACCGGTTTGTATGGTATCTTAAAATACATAATATTAAGGAAAAGGGGATTCATAATATGGAGTACAAACTGAACGGCTTCCAGCCGAAACAGGCCCTGCACTTTTTCGAGGAGATCAGCGCCATCCCACGCGGCTCCGGAAATGAGGCCGCCGTCGCGGACTACCTGGTGCAGTTCGCCTCTGCCCGCGGCCTCGCCTGCATTCGCGACCGCGCCAACAACGTCATCATCTATGAAAAGGGAACCCATGGCGGGGAAGACAAGCCTCCGGTCATCCTGCAGGGGCATATTGACATGGTCTGCGAGAAAGTCGCCGGCAGCACCCATGACTTTATCAAAGACGGAATCGATATCCGAATCGGGCCGGATGGATGGGCCACCGCGGACGGCACCACCCTCGGCGCCGATGACGGCGCCGGAGCAGCGGCTATTCTCGCCATCCTTGACGATGCAGATCAGCCCCATCCCCCCATCGAGGCAGTCTTCACTGCCGGAGAGGAAATCGGCTTCGTAGGAGCCTCCCAGCTCGACTTCTCCAGGCTCTCCGCGCGCCGCATGATCAATCTGGACTCGGAAGACGAGGGCGTTGCCTGCGTCAGCTGTGCAGGCGGCATGGAATATTATTTCGACACGAATATCGTGCGGGAGGAGAAGGCCGGCACGCTCTTCCAAATTGAGATCTGCGGCCTGCTCGGCGGCCACTCCGGCTCCGATATCGACCTCGACCGGGTCAACGCCATCAAGCTCGCCGGCCGCATTGCCAATCACATGATCCAGCACCGCGACGCCTGCATTGTCGACTTCAGCGGCGGCACCAAGGACAACGCCATTCCGCGTGAGGCCTCCTGTACGGTTCTGCTGCCGACGGTTCTCGCAGAGCTCACGGAAGACGATCTGCTCGCCCTCATCGACTCCATTCAGAAGGAGTACGCCTCCTCCGAGCCAGATCTAAAGATTACGGTCACCCGCATCGACGGCCGTGTCGTCAGCGCTCTGACCCGTGCGGACAGCCTCCGCCTCATCGGAGCCGTCCTGCTGGCCCCCAACGGCGTGCAGCGCCGGGATCCGACCCAGAACAACTTCGTCATCACCTCGCTGAACCTCGGCATCCTGCGCGTCGGCGCCAACCACATCAAGTTCACATTTGCACCCCGCAGTTCCATCGACTCGCTCCAGGACGCCACGCTGGAAGCACTGCAGCTCACCGCTGACACCTTCGGGTTCGAGACTTCCACCGCCGGCGTCTATCCGGGATGGGAGTATGTCCCGAACTCCGTCCTGCGGGACACTTTCTGTGAGAGCTATCGGTCTCTCTTCGGGGACGAGCTCCGAATCGAGGGCATCCATGCCGGACTCGAATGCGGCCTCTTCGCCCAGAACCTGCCGGGGCTCGACGCCATCTCCGTCGGTCCGACGCTCCGCAATGTCCACACCCCGGATGAAGCCTTTGATCTCGCGAGCAATGAGAAGTTCTTCCGCCTGATCTGCGACGTCCTTACCCGACTGGCAAAGGAGGATCTCTAATCCATGGCCGAGCAAGAATCTTTCCGCCCGTTTATCCCGGCAGATAAAGTCGTTCCGGAATTCACGCCGCTCTCTATTATCCTGGGCGTCCTGCTTGCGGTGGTTTTCGGTGCCGCCAACGCCTATCTCGGACTGCGCGTCGGAATGACGATTTCCGCATCCATCCCCGCAGCGGTGCTCTCCATGGGCATCGTCCGCATCATCCTCCGCAAAGATTCCATCCTTGAGAACAACATGGTGCAGACCATCGGCTCTGCCGGAGAATCCCTTGCGGCGGGCGCCATCTTCACGCTGCCGGCGCTGTTTCTCTGGGAGCGCGAGGGAAAAATGGCATCTCCCAGCATGCTCACCATCTTCCTCGTCTGCCTGGTCGGCGGCCTTCTCGGCATCTTTTTCATGATTCCGCTCCGGCAGGCACTGATCGTCGAGGAGCACGGCACGCTCCCGTTCCCCGAGGGCACCGCCTGCGCCGAAGTGCTCGAAGTCGGCGAAGAGGGCGGCGGCAAGGCCGGCATCGTGTTCAGCGGACTCGGCATCGCCGCGCTCTACAAGCTGCTCTCTGACGGCTTTCAGTTCTTCCCGAGTGAGATCGGCCACGATTTTCGCCATTTCCGCGGCGCCAGCGCCGGCGTCCAGGTGCTCCCCGCACTGGCCGGCGTCGGCTACATCTGCGGTCCAAAGATCAGCGCCACCATGCTGGCCGGCGGCACGCTGAGCTGGTTTGTCCTCATGCCTCTGATCTCGCTGTTCGGCGGAAACGCCGTCGTCTTCCCCGGGACGGAAGTCATCTCCTCCATGGACCCCGCCGGGCTCTGGAGCACCTATATCCGCTACATTGGTGCGGGAGCCGTCGCAGCGGGCGGTGTGATCTCCCTCATCAAAAGCAGTCCCCTTATCGTCAAAACGTTCCGGCAGAGTTTTTCCGCCCTGACCAAAAAGAACCCTTCCCGGCAGGCAACGCTGCCGCGGACCCAGCAGGATATCCCGATGCCCGTCATCCTCATCTCCATCCTGCTCCTGGTCCTGGTCATCTGGCTGACCCCCATCTTTCCGGTCAGCTTCCTGGGCGCCCTCATCGTCGTCATCTTCGGATTCTTCTTCGCCGCAGTCTCCGCCCGGATGGTCGGTCTGATCGGATCCAGCAATAACCCCGTCTCGGGCATGGCTATCGCCACACTGCTCATCACCACACTGCTGCTGAAACTCACCGGTTCCACCGGTGCAAAGGGCATGCAGGGTGCCATTGTCATCGGCAGCATCATCTGCATTATCGCCGCCCTGGCCGGCGACATCTCCCAGGACCTCAAAACCGGGTTCCTGGTCGGCGCCACGCCGAAAAAGCAGCAGGTCGGCGAGATGATCGGCGTACTGGCCGCCGCCTGCGCCATCGGCTATGTCATGAAGCTTCTGAATGACGTCTGGGGATTCGGCTCAAAGGAGATCCCGGCCCCGCAGGCTACCATGATGAAAATGATCGTCGAGGGCATCATGAACGGACAGCTGCCCTGGGGCCTGATTCTGACCGGCGTCTTCATAGCAATTGTCATCGAACTCATCGGCATACCGGTTATGCCATTCGCGGTCGGAATGTACCTTCCCTTCTCACTGAGCGCCGGCATCATGTTCGGCGGAATCATCCGCCTGATCGCGGAGAAGAAAAAGTACCCGGACGAGGCTGCGCGGAAAGAGGCACTGGATCGCGGAACACTTTACACTTCCGGGCTCGTCGCAGGCGAGGGCCTGATGGGAATCCTCATCGCCGTTCTGGCGGCCGCCGGCGTTCCTCTGGACCTCTCTTCCCATTTCCACATCGGAGAGGGCGGCGCCTTCGTCATGTTCCTGCTTCTGCTGGGTTCCCTGGCGTACGTCTGCTTTGGAAAGAAAAAGAAGGGAGAATCGCATGAGCCGTAAGAAAAAGCCGGAGAATTTCATGGACTATGTCCCCCGCCCCAACCGCACCAATGAGGTGACGGTCAGCAAAGACGGGAAAGTCACGGTCCACATCAAATGGCGCGGACCGTATCACAAGATTGCGACGGTTCTGTTTCACAGACCTTCCGTCAGCCATATCGATCTCGACGACATCGGCAGCTTCATCTGGAAGCAGATGGACGGCGAGCGCACCGTTCAGGACATCTACGAACGCATGAGGCAGAAATATCCCAATATGGAACAGCCGCTGGAGCGCCTCATTAAATATATTCGCATTCTGCACAGCAATAAATTAATTGTATACAATATATTTGATGAAAAAAAGGATTGAATTTTGCACAATCTAATATATAATAGAAGAGAAGCAGAAAGGTTAGCTAAAACTAACCCATAAAATTGATCTATGAAAGGAGCCTCTCTTATGGCTGTTACCGTTATTTCCGCAGATAATTTCCAGACCGAAGTTCAAAACGCAGGCAAACCCGTCATTCTCGACTTCTGGGCCACCTGGTGCCCGCACTGCAAACGGATTGCCCCGGTCTATGAACAGATTGCCGCTGAGTACGGCGACCGTATGGTCGTAGGCAAAGTGGACAGTGACGAAGAGCCGGGCCTTGCACAGAAATATAATATCGAGTACCTTCCGACGTTCGTCCTGCTCGACAAGGACGGCAATGTCGTCGACTCCGTCGTCGCCCCGGCAGGCAAAGCTGCGCTGGAAGAATTCATCAACAAAAATATTGAGCTCTAAGGGCAGGTGATTTCCATGCCAGATACCATCTATGACACCATCATCCTCGGCGGCGGCCCGGCGGGCTATTCCGCTGCGCTCTACAGTGCAAGGGCCGGTCTGAATACCCTTGTCCTGGAAATGCTCTCCGCCGGCGGCCAGATGACCCTGACCGAGATCATTGAGAACTATCCCGGCTATGCCGACGGCGTAGACGGATTTACCCTCGGAGAACAGATGCAGAAGCAGGCCGAAAAATTCGGCGCAGTCTCCAAACTCACAGAGGTCACCGGCATTGAGGTGGACGGTCCGGTCAAGACCGTGCACACCGCCGATCTCGGCGACTTTCAGACGCGCACCATCATGGTAGCCACCGGCGCCAATGCCCGGAAACTGGACATCCCCTCCATGGAGCCGTTTCAGGACAAGGGCATCCACTATTGTGCCGCCTGTGACGGCATGCGTTTCCGCGGCAAGACCGTTGTACTGGTCGGCGGCGGCAACACGGCGCTGGAGGACGCGCTTTACCTCTCCCGCATCTGTGAGAAAGTCTATGTCATTCACCGCCGGGATACCTACCGCGCCGAAAAGCTCTACGTTGACGGCGTAAAGGCGGCCGACAACATTGAAGAGGTCCTGAACAGCACCGTTGAGGGCCCGCTCACAAAGGACGGGGCATTCGCCGGTGTACAGGTCCGCAATAAACTGGACGGGAAGCTCACTGATCTCCCGGCCGAAGCGCTTTTCGTAAGCATCGGGCGCATTCCGAATACCGGCATCGTTCCGGACTCCGTGAAAAAAGATGCCGGCGGATACCTGGTTGCAGATGAGACCACCTGCACCAGCGTACCGGGCGTATTTGCCATCGGAGATGTCCGGACCAAGCCGCTCCGCCAGATTATCACTGCTGCAGCAGACGGTGCAGTCGCTTCTGTGTTCGCGCAGAGGTATGTTGAAGAATCCAAATAAAAAATTTTCATTTTAGACAGAAGACGATTTGTATTGGACGTGTGTCCTACTCGTCTTCTATCTTTTTGTTTTATTTTTATATGTGTACAAATCAAAATAAACAGGGCTGAATTTTTGTCTGCAAGCCGACGTTCAGCCCATTATTGTCAAATATTTTTTCGAAATTTATGCATAAAACTTTTTCTGATAATATTGTGCTTTTTCACAATTGTTCGAAAAAATTGATAGATTTATAATAGAAGTTGCAATATTTCTGTGCAAAATTTGGCTTTTGCTTTTGCACAGAAGTCGCATTTGGCTGGATACATAGGAGAATAAGGAGTGAAAAAAGTGAATAGAAAACACATTCGCAAGAGTGCGAGAACTCTGCTTTCCATTGTCCTCGCTCTTGCCATGCTGCTCAGTCTCGGCGGCGTCGCCGCTTCCGCTGCAGCAATTTCGGAGAAGAAAGCCTCTGAGCCAATGATTCTGGTCGGCGGTCTCTCCTCCTACTCACCCGACAGTAAGCTCGGCAATCTCGTAGGCCACTACATGGGCGGCATTGCAGCTCATGACTACGCTGAAAAAATGAGAGGCCGCGGCATTACTGCTTACGAGTCCACGCAGTCTCCGTTCGGTTCCAACTGGGACCGCGCCTGCGAACTCTACGCCAACATCAAGGGCGGCCGTGTTGACTACGGCAAAGCCCATTCCGAGAAATACGGCCATGAGCGCTACGGCCGCACCTTCCCGGGTCTCTATCCCCAGTGGGACAACGACCATCCAGTAGACCTCTTTGGCTACTCCATGGGCGCTCCGACCACCCGCATTCTTGCTTCCCTCCTCGCATGGGGCAACAAGGACGAGCAGGCCGCATCCCCGAATGACTGCTCCGACCTCTTCAAGGGCGGCAACGCGAAGATGATCAACAGCGTCTCCACCATCTCCGGTACTAACAACGGTACTACCCTCGCCGACGGCATCTTCAATCTCATTGACGACCTGACCGGCGACCATGAGAAGACTCTGGACATCGCCTCCACACTTCTCGGCGTCATCGGCCTTGCCGCACAGGGCACCGACATCTCCTCGCTCATCGACCCGATGTTCGACCAGTACGGACTTCAGCCGAAAGCCGGCGAGACCAACCTTGAGTATGTCACCCGTTGCATCAACGAGAGCAACATCTGGAAATCCCGTGACGTCTGCTGGTGGGACATGAGCACATGGGGCTCCAAGACCATCAACGAGACTTACCCGGACAACCCGAACGCATACTATTTCGCATATGCCTGCTCCGCAAGCCAGCCGGACAACGGCGGCCCGCAGCAGAAAGCCGGTCCGAACAAGTTCCTGCTCACTCCGCTCATCGACATTCTCGGTCACTACAAATGCAACACTGCATGGGGCTGGGACGACAGCTACTATGAGAACGACGGTATGGTAAATACTCAGTTCGCTTTTGCTCCGTTCA
>R19__coassemble_808_pt1 | contig 12686 bp, 8 predicted proteins | sample R19__metabat2_high_PE_001 | metagenome-assembled genome bin R19
CCCCCCCCCCCCCCCCCCCCGCCCCCCCCCCCCCCCCCCCCCCCCCCCCCCCCCGTGGGGGGCCCGCTGCCTGCTTCATCAGACGGCGGGTCAGAGACGGCAGATAGGCGATGCCGCTCTGGGCCTGGGCGCTCCTGGCACGGAGCACGCAGGTGATTCGGACTTCGGTCCCGCTGCTCAGGCGGTCCTTCATGTAGGAGGCGTCATCCGAACGGTCGACGTAGACACCGTCCGAGCGGGTGTAGAGCTGCGCCGGTGCAAAGCACTGAAAGGTTTTTCCGAGGAGATCCTGGTATGAGAAGCTGTGGACAGAGGAGGTCACTTTTTTTCCGTCCTGGCTGTTCCGGACCATTTTCTGCATGTCGCCGATGTCCATCAGACCGAGGGTATAGAGTGTATAGTCGTCAATCGAGTCGTCGGAGTCCACGACCAGGGCCACTTCGTTGTAATGCTTTGGCCAGGAGCCGGCGAGCTTTTTGTACTGCTCCCCGCGCAGCGATCTCGATCCGGTCATCTGGGTCCAGCTGGTGCTGAGACTGCCGAGAGTATTTCTGCTGCTGTCGGACCCGCTGTTCCCCATCAGCTCTGCGGCGGGGTACAGGGAGGTCTCACCCGAGACGCTGAGGGAGGACGGATAGACGCGGACAACGCCGTTCTTGGGGTCGCTTCGATAGACCTGCGGTTCTGTGTCATATTGATAGTCAATGGCAGAGACACTGCTCTTGAGGTCGGAAGAATGCTTCTGCAGATAGGCGGTAAACTTTTTGAGGTCGTTTTTGTTGACCAGATTCTGGCTTTTGGTCAGCGTGTCTGCCACGGAGGGACTGGACTGGATTTTTCCTGTGGCGGGCTTCTGGTCGGCTTCTTCACTGCCCGACATGGATTCGCTGTTTTCCTGTCCCTGCTGCTGGCGGTCCCCCATCATGGCGTTCAGGTTGAGGCTCTCCCTCTGGATGGTGATGGGATAGGAGCCGAGCATATTGGATTCCATGGATTTAATATAGGCATTGACGCCGTTGGAGAGCGCCAGAATGAGCGCAATGCCGATGATGCCGACGGAACAGGCGAAGGAGGTCAGAGTGGTCCGCCCTTTTTTTGCCATGAGATTTTTCATGGAGAGGGCAAACGCGGTTCGGAAGCCGAGGCGGGTGTGCTCCGGTTTCTTCTTCTCCACCTGGAGCCCGTTGTGCCGGGTCGGATCGGAGTCGTCGGTGATGAGACCGTCTTTGAGCTGGATGATGCGGGTTGCATACTGCGCCGCGAGATCCGGGTTATGGGTAACCATAATGACCAGGCGGTCCGAGGCAACCTCCTTGAGGAGATCCATAATCTGGACGGAAGTTTTTGAGTCCAGCGCACCGGTCGGCTCGTCTGCGAGGATGATGTCCGGGTCATTGACCAGTGCACGGGCAATGGCGACGCGCTGCATCTGGCCGCCGGAAAGCTGGTTGGGCATCTTGTCGATGTGGTCCTTCAGACCCACGCGGGTCAGCGCCTCAACCGCGCGCGATTTCCTCTCCTCTCCGGATACGCCGGAGATGGTAAGTGCCAGCTCTACGTTGGAGAGCACGGTCTGGTGCGGAATGAGGTTGTAGCTCTGGAAGACAAAGCCGACGGTATGGTTTCGATAGGCGTCCCAGTCCTTGTCGGTATACTCTTTGGTGGAGATGCCGTTGATAACGAGGTCGCCCTCGGTGTACCGGTCCAGGCCGCCGATAATATTGAGCAGCGTAGTCTTTCCGGACCCGCTGGGTCCGAGAATGCCGACGAATTCGTTGTCGCCGAAATCGAGTGAGATGCCCCGAAGTGCCTGGGTCTCCTCCTCACCGATCTGGTAGGATTTTGTGATGTTTCGTAGACTGAGCAAAAGCATACCTCCCGGGGAAATATGTTTCTTATTATATACATTATTTGAAACATTTTATGAATCGGTGCGGAAAGGAAGACAAATATTTAATCAGAAAAAGGCGGTCAGCTCATAAGAGCTGACCGCCGTACAGATGGAATTCTGCAGATGGAGCGGAGATTACTCTCCCTCAGCGGCAGGGCTCGGGGCAACCGGAGCCTCGGTGGTGGCGTGATGGGTCTGCGCGGCTGTGGTGGCGGCAGTCGTCTGCTCCTGGGTCTGCGGCTCGGTCTGGGTCTCCGCTTGGGTGGCGGCGCGGGTCTGGGGCGCAGTGAACGGATTCTGCGTCGAAGGCGCGGACTCGGTGGAGACGACAAAGGAGGAAGTCGGCACCGTAGTGTCCTCGTTGGAACCGCCGTGTCCGGCGAATACGACGATGAGGACGACAATCAGAGCGACGACCAGAACGATGAGGGTGATGAGCAGCGCAGTCCGCTTATTGCCCGAAGAGGAGCCGGAAGCGGTACGGCGGGAAGCAGAGTGTGTCTTGGTCCCGTTGGTCGGCTGCTGTTTCGGCTGCGGCTGGCGGAAAGCCGGCTGCTGCTTCGGCGTGTTGTCTCCATACATGCTCGGATTGACCGGCGGGACAACACGGGTCGGCTCATTGTCGACGTACGGAGTGTCGTTGACAGAGAGCGGCTGCGTTGCCTCCATGTCAGCGGAGGAGCGCTTCTTCTCCGGATTCCGGTTGAAAAAGTTGCTCTGGGGCTCGTCTGCGACGGTGTCCTGGGCCTCACGGTTGCTGGCTGCACGGTCCGGCGGGCTGATGGGCTCGTCGGCGGCCTTCTTTGCGGTGGCGTGGCCCTCAAAGATGTTCATGACTTCGTTGAACTGGCTGGAGCGCACTTTGGATGGGACGTTCTCAAAGATGGCCTGCGTGTAAGCAGTCAGGAGATTGTCCGGAATTTCGGCGCCGACGCCGAACTGGGAGAAGTCGACTTCGTCGAAATGGGCGTTGACCGACTTCATAAGTTTCTTCTTGCCGAAATAGATATCCGAGTTGACGGTGTATTCGGTGACGCCAAGCGCATCGGCGATATCTGCATTGCTCATGCCGGAGGCCTGGAGCAGCAGAGTCGTGCGCTGATCGTTTTTCAGCTCATTTAAGGCGTCCTCGACGACATCGAGGGCGTTGTGGGGAGCACCGAGATCCTGCGGAGCGGCCGGCCGGAGCTGATTGGCATTATAGCACTGGGTAGCGGCTGCCTTTCTGGCATAGGCCGGGAAGTTCTTCGGATTCTTCAGGGTGCCGAGAGATTCATAGATGGTGAGATAGGTGTCGACGATGACGCTGTCCGGGTCGCTGCTGCTGTTGAGCAGCATTCTGCAGATGGCGGTGACATCGTTGACGGTGCTGTCGTAGAGATCCTGAAATGCGTCGGCATTGCCATTCTTGGCAGCGCGGACGGCTTTTGCGTAATTCATTTTATCTGCCATAATTCTCATTCCTATCTGTTTTTCCTGGAGTTTGAATATGCGGAATTCACTTGATTGGTGTCAATTTCACCCAAAATAATAGGCTATTTCGTGCGGCACTGCAAGCTGATTTTTCAGATCGTGCCAAAAGCTGCGGTTACGGGGCTGTGGTCTGTGCGGCCAGGTCCCTGAGTTCATCGAGGGAGAAGGTGTACTGCTTTTCGCAGAAATGACAGTGAAGCGTGATCGGCTCGCCGTCCTCTATCATGCCATTCAGTTCCTTCCGGCCGAGAAGCAGCAGGGCGCGGGAGACCCGCTCACGGCTGCAGCTGCAGTGGAACTGGACATCCTCTTTGCCGGTGATATGGAGATCCATTCCCTGTAGGACAGCTTCCAGCATCTGCTCAGGCGATTTCCCCGCCGCAAGCATGTCGGTGACCGTCCCGCAGTATTTCAGATTCTCCTCGATATGCTGAATGACCTCTTCCGAAGTATCGGGCATGAGCTGGACGATGAATCCGCCGGCTTCCCGAACGGTGTTATCTTTGTTCATCAGGACGCCGAGCCCGACCGAGGAGGGAACCTGCTCCGATTCTGCAAAATAGTAGGTGAGATCGTCGGCGATTTCACCAGAGTGGAGGAGGACCTGACTGGAGTAGACCTGGCCGTCCTCGAGGTCGCGGCTGACGGACAGCGTACCGCTGCCGATTCCTCCGGGGACATTCAGATGGCCGTTCTCCTCCGGAGGCAGGATGACCGCCGGATTGGTTACGAAGCCTTTGACGTTCCCGTGATTGTCCGCCGTGACGGTGATATTCTTCATGGGGCCGTCTCCGTCAATCTTTAGGGTAAGAAAGTCGTGGTCTCCCTTCAGCATATCGGCCATCATCAGAGCACCGCACATCGTACGGCCGAGTGCTGCGGTGGCAATGGGGCTGGTGTTGTGTGCCTTACGGGCGGTTTCCACGAGCTCCTTTCCCGTGACGGCGAAGGCACGTATCTGTTCGTCTGCGCCGATGGCGCGGACCATATAATCTCGCATGCTGCAGCACTTCCTTTTGTAAAATTATCTGCATTATACCATAGCTGGCAAGAGCTGCTCTTCCGGACGCAAAAAAGCTCCCGGATGGCTTCGGGTCCGGGAGCAGATAATGTGATTTCTGTTTCACAGTTAGGCCGATGGGAAACTCAATGGACTTCCGCGTCCAGGATGGAGCTGTCCATGTCAGCCTCTGATGGTTTTCCTCTCCCTTCCTGTTCGTTCCCGGATTCCGTCCCGGGATTTGCCAATTCTTTCCGCAGACAGTTCCGGCTGTCTGCAATCTCATCGTACCATGATCTGCTTTTTAAACACAATGGCAATTTTGCACAACATTGCCGCACAATTCCGGACAGAATTTTTTGGTGCACGGACACGAATGACACTTTCCCTGGCTTCGTCAAAGTGGGGAAAAATTTGTACCAAAAACGAAAAAATCTTTCTGTCTGAAACGCGGATTTTCTGTTAGAATATTAAACAAAGTATTTTGATACCTTTTGATATTTATCGATTTTTTCGTTTTTATAGATTTCCAGAAAAGAGTCCTTTATCTCATGCGTTTAAAATTTAATATAGATTATCCGATTGCATTTGCTTTCCTCATTCTTCTGTTTTCTCTGATGGTCGGCATTGCAGCTCTGCCGGCAGCAACCGCAGTGCAATACGGAAGTCCGCAGCCCGTGCAGCAAAAAACCACTTCGCACGCCGGGTCGTCTTGTACTGTATCCCCAAAAATGGATCCACAGCCCAAGAAGAACGTCCTCTACCTCACCTTTGATGACGGCCCAGGCCCTTACACCGACGAGCTGCTGAACATTCTGCAGGACAATCACGTCTGTGCGACGTTTTTCGTCACTTCCATGGAACCGCGGTACCGCTATTGTATTGCGCGGGAGGCCCATGAGGGCAATGCCGTAGGCATCCATACCTATTCGCACGACTATTCCAAAATATACTCCTCGGACCGCGCCTACTGGCACGACTTCGACAAAATGCAGCAGATCCTTATCCAGGAGACCGGCTGCCAGTCCCGCCTTATGCGTTTTCCCGGCGGCAGTTCGAACGAGGTCAGCGCCCATTACAGCAAAGGCATTATGTCCCGTCTGACCAAAGAGGCGTCCAGACGACGACTGACCTATGTGGACTGGAACATTGAATGCGGCGACGCCGAGGGCATAAAAAACAGCGGCACCATCTACCGGAATCTGCTCCACGGCGTGGAGAGCATGGAGGGGGAGCCGACCATCATCCTCTGTCATGACATCAGCCCCTATACGGTCGACGCCATGAAAAGTTTTCTCCCTTGGGCCAAACAGCATGGCTACACATTTGCCGTACTCAAGCCCGGCGGATACACCACACACCACAAAGTGCACAATTGAACCGAACCTGAAAAGAAAGGCTGCAGACCTGGGAGTCTGCAGCCTTTCTTTTTGAATTTTAATCGGAGACCTCGATGTCCTTGACGGTGTCTTCGGGGTCCGGCTCTTCACTGGATGGAAGATAGCTTTTCTCGATGCCGAGTTTCTTTCGCTCCCGGCGGGAGTACATAAAGCCCGGAAGAGTCTTGCCGTCTTTGCGCCATGCGCGGAATTCGGCGGTGGCGGCAAAGAGGACGTCGCCGGACGAATTGATCATGGTTTCAACGCTGTCGTTCAGGACGCCGAGCATAAATCCGACGCCGACCACCTTCATGGAGATGTCATTAGAGATGCTGAACAGGGAGCAGGCCATGGGGACCAGCATGAGGGATCCGCCGGCGACACCGGAAGCGCCTGCGGCGCCGAAGGTGGCGATCAGGCTCAGCAGGATGGCTGAGGCGAAATCGACGTGGATACCGACGGTGTTGGCAGTGGCGAGGGTCAGCACAGTGATGGTGACGGCGGCACCGTTCATGTTGATTGTGGCGCCGAGCGGAATGGAGACCGAGTACATGTCCTCGTCGAGTCCCAGCTTTTCGCAGAGTTTCATATTTACCGGGATGTTGGCGGCTGAGCTGCGGGTGAAAAATGCCGTGAGGCCGGAGTCTTTCAGGCAGCGTCCCACCAGCGGATAGGGATTGCGGTGCATACCGATGGCGGAAACCAGCGGATCGACGATAAGGCAGACCGTCAGCATAGTGCCGAGCAGGAGCAGGAGCAGCTTGCCGTAGTCTTTGAAGACGCCGACGCCGAGGGTGGAGACGGAGTCAAAGACGAGGCCCATGATGCCGAAGGGGGCGAACTCGATGATCCAGCGGACAAGCTGGGTGACGGCGTCGGAGATATTCTGCAGAAACGTCTTCGAAGTGGGCGATGCAATTCTTTTCATGGCGATGCCGAACAGCAGTGCCCAAAACAGCACGCCGATGTAATTGCCGTTGGCAACTGACTGGACCGGGTTGGTGACAACATTCAGAATGAGCTGCTTCAGAACAGCGCCGATTCCCTGCGGTGCCCCGCTGGAAGCGGCAGCGGAGACGCCTTTGAGCATGATCTTCTGCGGGAACAGAAAACTGGAGACCACCGCGGTGACAGCGGCGCAGAAGGTACTCAGCAGATAGAGCAGGATAACAAAGCCGAATTTTTTGCCCATCTTTGTATTGCTCGTTGCCAGCGAACTGGAGATGAGCACAAAGACCATGACGGGCGCAATGGCCTTCAGGGCGTTGACGAAGATGTCGCCGAATATGGCGAGCCAGGTCTGACCCGGGCACAGCAGCGCCAGGATGAGGCCGAGCACGAGCCCGACGAGGATTCGAATAATTAAATTGGTATGGAGGTAGCCCTGCCCGATTTTTTTCAGAACTTTCACACTGGTTCCCCTTTCTGGCCTGTGGGTAATAATTTCATTCTAGCAAAATCATAAATAAGACGCAATTTTCAAATTAGGCGTGGCCGCCGATTCGTTTATATGGTATATTATTAGCCATAATGGCTAATTGTAAAAGTGAGGTGTATTTGCCATATGGCAAAGAAGAAAAAGGCAAAGACGTCGCCTGCGTCGGAACCGACTGAGGAAAAACAGGAGGAGAGACCGGTTGACACGAGTATGCCGGGCTATACCCAGGCGCAGAAGACCCGACGCCGCGTATTAATTATCTTTATGGTTCTGGTCTTTGTTCTCCTGGTATTCATCCCCATCTATGGCGTATCCCATCGAAACAATGAGCAGAAGGCAAAGACGACAACAGCTGCTACAAAGCTGAACTCCGCCGAACAGACGGCCAAGCAGAAGAAGATTGATGCACTCCGTTCCGTCTGTGCTGAGAAAATCTCTGTCCAGTATTCCGGAAAAATGGAGGACTATTCCTTCACGGACGTCAACCAGAAAGACGGTGCGGTCTATGGCAAGACCAACATTAAGATTTCCGGTTATTCGGACACCTTTGTCCTGCACGTCATCTATTCTTCCAATGGCAACGGCTACCAGCCGGACTACATCTATATCAATGGTGAAGTGAACGGTCAGAAAGAAGCGCAGCTGGTCCTGAACGACGGCAAGTACAACTCGTTCCTCTCCGCCAGAGGACTTCCGACGGTCGGCCAGAATATGAAGACCTCATAAACTTATAATCTGGAGCAGCAGAGAAAGCGGACGGTGCTTTCTCTGCTGTTTTTTGTATTGCTGACAGGAGCGGAAAACGGCATCCGGGGGAACCCGGCGGCAGACAGAAATAAGGCGCATTGCAGAAATCTCGGTTCTGCAACGCGCCTTACTTCTTTTTCATCATCAGAAGGATTCATATAGGAGCTGTGATTGTTGTGGGAACACGCTTGGAAACGGTCTAGCAACGAACTCTCGGAAGTTCCTTGCTATGACTCTATTATAGGGACGGGAGGGAAAAGTGCCTTGTATAAAAACGAAGGTCGTGAAAAAGTCGGGAAGTTGCATTCCTGCAAAAGGTTACGCGTTGACGGGGGCGCCTCTCTTTTTACATAATGATATTCAGTTAGCAATAGCTAACACAATAATGAAGAAAGGCAGAGAATTATGTCTGGAAAAAAGATTATGAAAAAGTGCTTTGCACTCCTGCTCGCCCTTGCAGCCGTTCTTTCTATGTCGCTTGTCTTTGCAGGCGCAGCTGAAAACGGCACCTATCAGGTCGGCGTAAAACTTTGGCATGCAACGGAGGACCGTCAGTCCATGGCCCAGGTCATCGGCGACACCGCCACCGTTGAGAAACAGGACGGAACCGTCACAATGACCGTCTCCGCGAAACAGATGGAAGTTATGGGTATCACCGGTGACCTCAAGGCCCTGCGCGTCTATGACGGCAAGGGCGGCTATCAGGACGCCGAAGTTGTCTCCACGAACGAAAAAGGTCTTCCGACCGGCTTCCGCTTTACCGTACCGGAGAGCCTCTATGAGACCGGCTACATTCCGGTTCAGGAGAAGGCTGTCACCAGCGTTCCGGTCGAGGCAATGGAAGACTGGATGGACGCCCGGATCAAAGTAGATCTCAGCACGGAAAAACAGACGGCTGCTGCCCCGCAGCAGACCGAGACGACGGCATCCTCCTGCCCGCTCTCCGGTCTGTTCTCTCAGCTGAGCAGCCTGCTGTAAATCGAAACATACATATTTGAGAAAGGAACCGCTTCTGTGCCATGGAAGCGGTTCTTTTTTACCGGACATCGCGACAGATTTTACAGATTGCCGATTATTTCCTGCAAAACAGCATGCTAAGATGGAGGTACAGAGAATATTGAAAAAGGAGAGCTTCATTATGAAATGTGCCTCAAGACGCTTGCTGACCATACTGCTTGCTGTGCTGTTGGTCGCATCCTGCTTTACGATTCCGGTTTTTGCCAAACCCATTGAGGGCGTGCCGCGAAAGGCCAGCGCATCGCCCGGAAAAGACGGTGCGGTCCCTTATGCCGAGCTCAGGACGGCGGACCAGAGCGGCCTTCCGCAGAAAGTCAATCTGCGGGATAACACGCAGAGCTACAATCTGTTTTATGAGATTGCGCTGAAGGACGGCGTGCTGTATGTCCGGAAGCGGAATTCCGGCGACCCCTGGAAAGTTGCCCCCTGTCCGGAGGCCCTGAAAGGAAAAATTACCGGCATCTCCATGGACGGCGATGAGATCGTCGTCCTCGACAAAGATAACTGGATCTACAACTGTTTCTCGTGCGACAAAGACACGGACCAATGGAACTGGGGCACCGCCTGGGGCGGCGTCGGCCGTCTCGGCGACTCGTATCAGATCGGCAACGGCGCTCCCGGAAAATGGGCGCTGAGCATTACGACGGTCAAGTACGACAAGACCTATAAAGATATCGACCAGAAAGAGCATCCGGTATCGCTTGCCGGCTGTACCCAGCTTGTCTTTGTCGACAAAGACGATCCGACGCTGGTCATCTGCAACGATCCATGGTTGCCGCGGGACCACTCCTATACCTACGGCTCCCCGAAACACGGACGCTTTAAAGTCAATACGCTTTCGGCCTCTGCCTCTACGGTACTGGTCATGAACAAGTACGGTGACATGTTCACCCGCCGCAAAGACTACGATCTCTCCGGCGGCGACCCGGCCCAGTTCCGCTATAGCTGGCTGGACCAGGACGGCAAACAGCCCGCCGAAAACTATCTCCAACATCGGCTGGACCCGAACACCGCAGCCATCCGTCTCCCGTCTCCGGGATGGGAACAGCAGCCGAAGATTCCGGGCACCATCACAGACCGGATCTCAATCGAGAGTACCGGATCCGGCAATGATTCCCGCCTGCTCAAGGTTGAGGGCGAGAAGAACGGCAGGACCGGCTACTGGCAGAAGATGCTGAAGGACACCGGCTGGACCTTCGTCCCGACCGGCGAGAAGCTGAAAGGGAACAAGGTCGAGAATCCGCAAAAGGATACCTCGGACCAGGATCTTGCACCGGAGACCGGCATCGAATTCGAGGGCAATCTGGACGAGTACAGCGCTGAGCTGGAAGTAGAAGACTTTGCCTATGACGACTCGGTTCAGTACGCGGAGCTTGAGATGGACGGCGTCAAAATTCATCCGACGCTCTACACCGAGTATGGCAACCTCGGCCGTGCAGCTACACAGGAGCTTTTCCCGCGGAACGTCGACGGCCTTGCGGAGTCGGAACCCCGCCGGTACGTTGCGGCTCTCGTCCTGAGTGACGAAGATGTCCAGAAGCTCAGCCAGACCGAACACGGTAAGGCATTCCTTCAGGAATTCATGGGCGGCCGAAAGATCCGTCCGCTGAGCATCAGCGTTACCTCCAAGGACATGACCATCTATTTCGATACGGACAATAACACGCCTGTCGTCGGACAGTCCTACGTCCTGCACCGCGACTACGATTAACGGTCAATTGTTCTTGAAATGTCCATGATTATGTAAGATAATACAAAAACCATCTTTGCATTTTATGCGATATTGTTGAAAGCGCACTATTTTCATGCTATATTCAATAGTACACCACAGAGGACACGCCGGCACGGTCCGGCTGAACCGAAGATAGGAGAATGGTACGAATGAATCAGAAACAGTTGGAAAGAATTGAGAACGGAAAGGGCTTTCTTGCAGCGCTGGACCAGAGCGGCGGAAGCACGCCGAAAGCGCTCAAAACTTACGGCATCGAGCCGTCTGCCTACAGCAATGATGATGAGATGTTTGCTCTCATGCATCAAATGCGCACCCGCGTCATCACCAGCCCATCCTTTACCTCCGAACACATTCTCGGCGCCATTCTCTTTAAACGGACCATGGAGAGTGACATCGAGGGCAAAAAGACCGCGGACTATCTCTGGGAGGAAAAGGGCATTGTCCCGTTCCTGAAAGTTGATCTCGGTCTGGCGCCGGAGGAAGACGGCGTCCAGCTGATGAAGCCGATCACCGACCTGGACGAGACGCTGGCTCTGGCAAACAAGCGCCATATTTTCGGAACGAAGATGCGCTCGGTTATCCATGCCGCCAATCCGGTCGGCATCCAGAAGATCGTCGACCAGCAGTTTGCCGTCGGTCTGAAGATCTTTGAGGCGGGACTTATCCCCATCCTTGAGCCGGAAGTGGACATCACCATCGACGACAAGGCCGAGGCGGAGAAGATTCTCAAAGATGAAATCAAAAAACATCTTTCGGCTTTGGACGACAGCACCCGTATCATGCTGAAAATCAGCATTCCGTCAGTGGACGGCTTCTACAGCGACATCATTGCTGACCCGCATATGGTCCGCGTCGTCGCCCTCTCCGGCGGCTATTCGACGGAAGTGGCCAACGAAAAGCTCGCCCGCAATCCGGGCCTCATCGCCAGCTATTCCCGCGCACTCCTCGGCAGCCTTAAAGTCGATATGAGTGAAGAGACCTTTGACAAGACGCTTGCCGACACCATCGAGGCCAGCTACGCCGCTTCTATTACCTGATTTCTCTGACAGAATGATTATGGCCGCCGCACAGTCTGTTTCAGGCTGTGCGGCGGCTATTCTGTTATCATGGCTCCGAAAAGTTCGGACTTCCCCTGCACCTGTATCGTATATTATAATGGAAATAAATGGTATTTGGATTATGGAAACAGGAGGAAAAGTATGAAGAATGCACTCCCATCTAAGTTTTTTGACGAAGTCGGCGATGTCCCGCGCGCGGAGTACCCGCGTCCGCAGCTGCAGCGGGACAGCTATCAGACGCTGAATGGAAAATGGAAGTATGCTATCCTGCCGCAGAATCGCGCGTTTCAGGACTGGCAGGGGGACATCCTGGTGCCGTTTGCGCCGGAATCCCTGCTGAGCGGCGTGCAGAAGGTGCTGCAGCCCGACGAGGTGCTCTACTACGGCACAGAATTTGAGGTGGACCCCTCGTTCTTTCACGAAAAGACAATTCTGCACTTTGACGCGGTAGATTACCGCTGCACGGTCTCACTGAACGGGCAGGAGCTCGGCACGCACACCGGCGGATACCTGCCTTTCATCTTCGATGTCACAGATATCCTAAAGCCGGGGAAAAATACGCTGCGCGTGACCGTGACTGATCCCACGGACACCGGAGACCAGGCCCGCGGCAAGCAGAGCCTGGCACCGGGCGGTATCTGGTACACCTCTACCTCCGGTATCTGGGGCCCCGTCTGGATGGAGAGCGTCTCCGAAGATTATGTCGCCGGCCTTAAAATTGTCCCGGATATCTATACGAACACGGTCACGGTCACCGTACAGTCCACGGCGGAGGAAGTCACCGTCATAATGCTGGACGGGGAGACCGTCAAAGGGGAGGCCAGCGGCCGCGGCGGCGAGCCCATCGTCCTGACCATCAACAACTACAAGCTCTGGAGCCCCGCGGAGCCCAAGCGCTACGACATCGTCATCCGCACGCCGCACGACGCCGTCGACTGCGGCGTCGGCGGG
>R19__coassemble_859_pt1 | contig 12090 bp, 14 predicted proteins | sample R19__metabat2_high_PE_001 | metagenome-assembled genome bin R19
CGACTGCATCGGCGTCACGATGCGTCTGTTTGACAACGGCGACGCCAACCTCAGCAGTGAAAAAAGCTGCTGTTCCCTCTCCGATGTCGAGGACGCGCGCGCGGTCTGCGGCCGTCTCGGCATTCCCTACTATGTCTTCAACTTCAAAGACCGGTTCCGCAGCTGCGTCATGGACCGGTTCGTGGACGCCTACGAGAACGGGCGGACCCCAAACCCGTGCATCGACTGCAACCGCTTCCTGAAGTTTGACTATCTCTATCAGCGGGCGGAAGAACTGGGCTGCGACTGCATTGTGACCGGCCATTACGCCCGAATCGAGCAGGATGCACAGACCGGCCGCTGGCTACTGAAGCGGGCGGTCTACGACCAGAAAGATCAGAGCTATGTGCTCTACTCCCTGACCCAGGACCAGTTGGCCCACACTGTTTTCCCACTCGGCGGACTGACCAAGCCGGAGGTCCGCGCAATTGCAGCGGAGCAGGGCTTCCGCAATGCCCGCAAGCACGAGAGCCAGGATATCTGCTTTGTCCCGGACGGCAAGTACGCCAATTTTATTGAACACTACACCGGGCACAGCTACCCCGCAGGAAATTTTGTGGACAGCGAGGGAACCGTCCTTGGAACGCATAAGGGAATTATTCGGTACACGGTCGGACAGCGCAAAGGACTTGGGCTCTCGCTGAAGCATCCCATGTATGTCCGCCGGGTCAACCCGCAGACCAACACGGTGGAGCTCGGTACCAATGAAGAGCTCTTCTCCCGGGAACTGGCGGCGGAGGATGTCAATCTCATTGCGCTTCCGGAGCTGAACGAACCGGTCCGGGTCTCGGCTAAAGTCCGCTACCGTCAGCCCGCCACGCCGGCGACCGTCTCTCCGGATGGAGAAGACCGCATCCGCGTCGTCTTTGACGAGCCGCAGCGTGCCATTACAAAAGGGCAGGCTGTCGTGCTCTATGACGGCGATACCGTTGTGGGCGGCGCCACGATTTTGGAAGTATAAGGAGGTCCCGGCTATGGATGAACTCCACGAAAAATACGCCGAACTGCAGTCGATTCTGCGGGAACTGGGACAGGTCACGGTGGCCTTCTCCAGCGGCGTCGACTCAACCTTTCTGCTCCGCGCCGCGGCGGACACCCTCGGGGCGGACCGCACGGCAGCAGCTACGGCGCAGGACCCGTCGTACCCGGCCCGGGAGCTGACGGAGGCGAAGGCCTTCTGCAAAAAGCTCGGCGTGGCCCACTATGTCTTCGATGCGGATACGCTCCACGTACCCGGCTATGCGGAAAACCCGACCGACCGCTGCTACTTCTGCAAGCGGCATCTGTTTCAGAGCATTCAGGAACTTGCGGAGTGGTATGGCACCGGTACGGTCATCGAGGGCTCCAATGTGGATGACCTCGGGGACTACCGCCCCGGACTCCGCGCCATTCAGGAGCTCGGGGTCCGCAGCCCGCTGAAGGAGGCGGGGCTCACCAAGGCGGACATCCGCGCCCTCTCACAGGAACTGGGCCTGCCCACCTGGGACAAGCCGTCCTTCGCTTGTCTCGCCTCCCGTATTCCCTATGGGGAGCGGATTACGGCGGAGAAGCTCCATCGGGTGGAGCAGGCGGAGCAGTTTCTGATGGATCTCGGCTTTCGCCAGGTCCGTGTCCGCTGCCACGGGAACCTGGCGCGGATTGAGGTACTGCCGGAGGAGATGATGCAGCTGACTGGTGCCGCAGAAAAAGTGAACAGCAAACTGAAAGAACTTGGCTTTACCTATGTCGCCATGGACCTTGCAGGCTACCGCACCGGGTCCATGAACGCTGTACTGAAAGGAACAAATTCATGAAAACGATTGCATCGTTCACCATTAACCACGATATTCTGAAGAAAGGCATGTACGTTTCCCGCATAGACGGGGACGTCGTAACCTATGATATCCGCATGAAAATTCCGAACATGGGAGACTATGTTTCAAACGGCGCGCTCCACACGTTTGAGCACCTGTTTGCCACCTATGCCCGCAACAGCAAGTTTGCGGACCAGGTCATCTACGTAGGACCTATGGGATGCCGCACCGGCTTCTATTTCCTGCTCCGGGACTCCGTCAGCAAGGCAGATGCCATCGCACTCGTCAAAGAGTCATTCGAATTTATCCGCGGCTTTGAGGGGGATATCCCCGGTGCCACCCACAAGGAGTGCGGCAACTACCGCGAACACGATCTCCCGGGTGCCAAAGAGGTGGCGGCCGACATGCTGGAAGTGCTGAAGGACTGGAAGCCGGAAGACATGAGGTATCCGGAATGAATCCCAACACCATGAACCTGTACTCGGGCCTGTGCGTCGATCCCACCGAGATGACGCCGGAGGATGTCCGGCTCGTCGACATTGCACATCCCCTGAGTCTGCTCTGCCGGGGCACCGGACAGGTCCGTTTTTTCTTCTCCGTGGGGCAGCACTCCATCAACTGCGCCCTGGAGGCGGAGGCCCGCGGTCTTCCGCGGGACATCCAGCTGGCGGCTCTGCTGCACGACGCCGGCGAGGCCTATACCTCCGACGTCATCCGCCCGGTCAAGCGGCACCTGCAGGGGTATACCCCTATTGAAAAGGGAATTCAGCGCGCCATTCTGGAAAAGTTCGGCGTGCTCCACGTCCTGGAGGGCGACGGCTGGCAGGAGGTCCGGTCCATCGACGACGGCATGCTGACTCACGAGGCAAACGTACTGTTTACCGATGCCAGCGGCTTCGTCCCTGCGCCCCTTGCACGGGAGCCCGTCATTGCCCCGGCCCCGTTTCTGGAGGTGGAGACGCGGTTCACCCAGATGGTGAATCAGCTAGCAAAGGAAAGAGAATAAGACCGACGACCAGCCTTTTTTGGCAGATCGTCGGTCTTTCTGCATACAAATTCCGGTTACAGCAAAGTTGCGTTCAGGATGACCGGGTTGTGGTCCGAGTTTCGGAAGTGGAGCTGCTGTGTCCGGCAGCTGTTGATGCGGACGTTCCTGGAGCAGATGAAGCCGTCGATGACGTACCACTGGAAGTCGTCCGAGGTATCTTCGGCGAGGACGCGGTCCAGCGAGCGGCAGGACGGAGTTGAGGAATCCATGCGCATCTGGAGGCCCGGGAAGTCTTTGACGTCAATGACGCCAGGAGCCCAAGTGTCTTTTCGCTGCGGATATTTGGAAGTGTCTACATTGGAAAAGACCTGATTGAAGTCGCCGCCGGCAATGACATAGTTGCCCTTCCTGACTTCAGAGTCGAGGATTTCGCGAAGCTTTCTGGTCTGGGCCGCTTTGCCGGCGCCGTCGTCATAGGCCTCGAGGTGGAGATTGACGAAGATCAGCTCCTTATTGGAGTTTTTCAGCGGAACGCGGCTGACAAGCAGGCAACGTTTGAGGTTGCCGAGACGGACCGGCCACTTGAATGGGACCGGGAGGGACAGACGATAGGAGTCGGCGACCGGCAGGGAGGTCAGTGTGCAGATACCGCTGTCAATTTTGCCCATGGGCGGAATGGGATACGGGTCGTAGCGGACTTTGAAATTGTTGGCAAAGCTGGAACTGTACCTTGGCATGCTGTCGGAAATGGTCTGGACCTCGTTGATCTTGTACGAGCGGTCAGAGTCAATGTCGATTTCCTGCAGGAAAACGGCGTCGGGTTTGACCTCCTTTAGCTCAGCCTGGACGCCGGCGACATTTTCACGGACGCGCTTTTCGTCAGCGGTTTTGACCATGTTGCCGCCGTCCATAAAGAAGTCTGCATTGTCTCCGAGGGCACCGAAACCCATGTTCCAGGTCATGATGCTCAGGGTGTCGCCCTGCTGCACCGTGCGGCTGGGACTTCCGTGGACTTTCGCATCCATCTTCGCTGCGGGCTTGAACTCCGTGGCGCTCAGAAAGATGAGAAAGAACAGAAAGACGGCGACGATGGCCAGAACAATCCACCCAAGGACAAGAAGCAGAATCTGCCACCACTTTCTTTGCTCTTTATTGTCTGATTTCCCCATACTTTTTATATTCTCCTCTCATTTTTTATTAAATGTGTATAAATTCTGACATCAATCGTAGCAGAGGAAAGGCGGAGAAGTCAATGGATTCCATTGTTTGAACTTATGGTATGATAGTAGGACGAAAGGAGTCACACAGCTATGTTTGGAACCTGTATGGAAAAGGTCCGGGAAAACGGACCTCTGGTGCACAATATCACGAACTATGTCACCGTCAACGACGTGGCCAACATGGAACTGGCCTGCGGCGGGAGCCCCATTATGGCGGACGAGCCGGAAGAGGTCAAAGATATTCAGAAAATCTGCAGTGCGCTGAATCTTAATATCGGCACACTGAATGAGCGGACCGTTAAGAGCATGTTTAAGGCCGGGAAAAAGGCGAAGAAGATGGGGCATCCTATCCTGCTGGACCCGGTGGGCGCCGGCGCCAGTGCACTGCGCACTGAAACTGCCCTTCGGCTGCTCGACGAGCTGAAGCCGGACGTCGTCCGGGGCAATATCTCGGAGATCAAGACGCTGGCGGCCGGGTCGGGCAATACCCATGGCGTGGACGCCGCAGCGGGAGATGCCGTCACCGACGACAACTTGGAAGAGATGGCCGCCTTTGCCCGCCGGTTTGCGGCAGAGACCGGGGCCATCTGCGCCATAACCGGGGCCATTGACCTCGTCGCAGACGCCGAAACCTGTTATGTTATCCGCAACGGCGTGGCCGATATGAGCCGTATCACCGGGACGGGCTGCCAGCTCTCGGGTATCATGACCTGTTATATTGCGGCAAACCCGGACCATAAGCTGGAGGCGGCCGCGGCCGCTGTGGCCGAGATGGGCCTTGCGGGTGAAATCGCCAAAAATCACCTGCGCCCGGGCGAGGGCAACGCCAGTCTTCGAAACCGCATCATCGACGCCGTGGACCAGATGGAGCCCGAGACCCTGAACCGCTATGCGCGATACGAAAAAATTACCGGAAAGGGGCCGATAAAATGAAGCCGGAAGATCTCCTGCTCTATGCCGTTACGGACCGCTATTGGCTGAACGGACGCGCCCTGGAGACGGACGTGGAAGATGCCCTGAAAGGCGGCGCCACCTTTGTCCAGCTCCGGGAAAAAAGTCTGGACGAAGAGGGCATTCGAAAAGAGGCACTTGCCATTCTGCCGCTCTGCCGGAAATACGGCGTCCCTTTTGTCCTGGATGACGACGTGGAACTGGCAAAAGAAGTGGGCGCGGACGGTGTCCATGTCGGTCAGAGCGACATGGCCTGTGAGAAGGCCCGGGCTATCCTGGGCCCGGACGCCATCGTCGGCGTCTCCGCTCAGACCGTGGAGGAGGCCATTGCGGCGGAAAAAGCCGGTGCCGACTACCTCGGCGTGGGAGCGGTCTTCCCGACCGGATCCAAGGCAGATGCTGTTGAAGTGGATAAGGAGACGGTCCGTGCCATCTGCAGCGCCGTCTCTATTCCGGTCATTGCCATCGGGGGAATTACAAAAGAGAATGTCTCCGAGCTGAAAGGCCTTGGCTTGGTCGGCATAGCGGTAATCAGCGCCATCTTTGCGCAGAATGACCGGCGGGCCGCGGCGGCGGAGCTCCGGGCGCGGACGGAAAAGATGGTGAACGCATGAATCTCCAGGGAGCGGTATTTGACGCGGACGGAACACTTTTGGACACCATGCCGTACTGGTACGACATCGGGGCGAAGTATCTGGAGCAGAACGGCATCCAGGCCCCGCCGCTGCTCTGGCGGAAGTTTATGAATCTCAGCCTGTCCGGGTCGGCAAAATATCTGCACGACCATTTTCCGCTGGACCAGCCGGTGGAAGAGGTGGAGGCCGGCATTCTGCAGCTGGTGGATGACATCTACAAAAAGGACTGTGGCATGAAGCCCGGCGCCCGGGCGTTTCTGTCGGAACTGCACCGAATGGGCGTCCCCATGGTACTGGCGACTGCAAATGACAGCACGCTTGCGTGTACGGCCCTGGATCGCCTCGGGGTGATGGACTGGTTTGCCGACGCCATCTCCTGCGACATGTTTGGCACGACAAAGCAGGAGCCGTTTATCTACGAGGAGGCGGCAAGGCGCGTTGGACTGACGGCGCCGGACACCGCTGTATTTGAGGATATCCTGATGGCTGTGCGCACTGCCCATTCGGACGGCTTCTACACGGTGGCCATGGAGGACGAGGCGAGCGAAAAAGAGCGGCCCGCCATCCGGAGGACGGCAGACCGCTATATTACCGATTTTGCGCAGCTGAACGCGGCGCAGCTGTTTACTCCGCGCGCCACTCTTTGACGGCGGCAATCTCTTTTTTGTATCCTGCAGGCTCATTGGGGGTCTCCAGGATGAACGGACGGCCCTGCAGTGACGGGTGCTGCACGACGGCCCTCAGCGCCGCCTCCCCGATTTCTCCCTGGCCGAGTTTCTCGTGGCGGTCCTTGTGGCTGCCGCAGATGTTTTTGCTGTCGTTGAGATGCACGGCGTACAGCCGGTCCAGACCTATGGTCAGATCAAACTGCATCAGGACATCGTCCAGTTGTCCGGCGATATCGTAGCCGCCATCCCAGATGTGGCAGGTGTCCAGGCAGACGCCGAACTTCTCCGGGCACTCCACCCGGTCCAGCAGTTCGCGCAGTTCCTCAAAGGAGCGGCCAATCTCGCTGCCCTTGCCGGCCATGGTCTCCAGGAGCACCGTGGTTCTGCAGTCCGCATGGACGATGTTGTTCAGGCTCTCGGCAATTTTGTAGATGCCGATATCCACGCCCTGGCCCACGTGAGAGCCCGGGTGGAAGTTGTAGTAGTTGCCGGGAAAGTACGTATCCATGCGTTCCAGGTCGTCCCGCAGCATATTTTCCGCCTTTCGGCGCACGTCCTCTTTGGCCGCCGCCAGATTCATCGTGTACGGCGCATGAGCCACCAGCGGGCCGAAGGCGTGTTCCTGCAGAATGGCGTTCATGTCAGCGGCATCTTCCGGATCAATGTCCTTTGCGGCGCCGCCCCGGGGCGAGCGCAGGAAAAAAGCGAAGGTGTCCCCGCCGTAGTCCACCATGGTCTCCGCCATATGGGTGTAGCCCTGGGCGACGGAGAGATGACAGCCGATATAAATCAAAATACTCCACTCCTGTTCTGCTTCACATTTGCTAATTATTATACACTTGATTCCCAGAAAGGAAACCCAACCATGAAAACAGCACTGACCATTGCCGGCAGCGACAGCTCCGGCGGCGCCGGCATTCAGGCGGACCTGAAGACCATGACCATGAACGGCGTGTTCGGAATGAGCGCCGTCACGTCGCTGACGGCCCAGAACACCACCGGCGTAACCGCCATTTATGATGTGACCCCTGAGTTCCTTGGCCAGCAGATCGATGCGGTGTTCCAGGACATCCGCCCCGATGCGGTGAAGATCGGGATGCTCTCCAACGCAGAGCTGGTGAAGGTCACGGCACGGAAGCTTGTGGAATACGATGCGGCCAACGTGGTGCTGGATCCGGTTATGGTGGCCACCTCCGGGGCACGCCTGCTGAAGGAGGACGCAATCAGCACATTGAAAGAGGTGCTGCTTCCGCAGGCGGACCTGATTACGCCGAATCTGCCGGAGACCGAGCTGCTCTGGGGCAGGCCGGTCCGCACCCGGGAGGAGCGTGAGCAGGCCTCGAGGGAGATCGGTGAGCAATACGGCGTCGCCGTGCTCTGCAAAGGGGGCCATGGAACCGATGATGCCAATGACCTGCTCTATTCGGAGGGCGAGTTCTTCTGGTTTGAGGGCCGGCGCATCCGCAATCCCAACTCCCACGGCACCGGCTGTACGCTCTCCAGCGCCATTGCAGCCAACCTGGCCAAAGGGTTTGATCTCTATTCGTCGGTGGAACGGGCCAAAACGTATCTCTCCGGCTGCCTTTCCGCCATGCTCAATCTGGGCCATGGCAGCGGACCCATGAACCACGCCTGGGGCCTGACCGGGCCGTTTTCCAAGGAGGCCTGAGGCCGGGCTTTTCTTGACAATTGCGCCGCTTCGGGTACAATAGTATTCAACTTATATTTAATCTCATTTTTCTGGAGGAACCCATTATGAAAATGATCCATACTCTTGAGACCAGAAATCTTTGCGAGAGCGCCAAGAACGGCGGCTGCGGCGAGTGCCAGACTTCCTGCCAGTCTGCCTGCAAAACTTCCTGCGGCATTGCCAACCAGCAGTGCGAAAATGCAAAGAAGGCTGACTGAGTCTCTCCCGGACACGAACATGAGGTGCTGCCGCAGGTGCGGCGGCACTTTTTCTATCTGAACTTGGAAGGAGAAACGCAAGACTTATGGTTCATCAGTACCAGCTGAACGGCTACAATATTGTGCTGGACACCTGCTCCGGCTCTGTCCACGCCGTCAGCGAACCCGCGTACGACATGATCGCCCTGTACCAGGATCACACGCCCGAGGAAATCATCGCCGTCATCCAGCAGAAATACGGCGACGAGGTCTCCCGCGAGGATATCGAGGAATGTCTCGACGACATCGCCGCGCTGAAGCGTGAGGGCAAACTCTTCACCGAGGACACCTTTGAGCCCCTGGCGGACACGTTTAAGGAGCGGTCCGGGGACGTGGTCAAAGCCCTCTGTCTCCATGTGGCCCATTCCTGCAATCTCAGCTGTTCCTATTGCTTTGCCAGCCAGGGCAAATTCCACGGGGAACGGGCTCTCATGTCCTTTGAGGTGGGCAAACAGGCGCTGGACTATCTGGTCGCCCACTCCGGCACGCGCCACAACCTGGAAGTGGATTTCTTCGGCGGCGAGCCCCTCATGAACTGGGACATCGTCAAGCAGCTGGTGGCCTATGCCCGCTCCATTGAGAAGGATTCGGGCAAACACTTCCGCTTTACGCTGACCACCAACGGCATGCTCATTGACGACGATGTCATTGACTTCGCCAATAAAGAGATGCACAACGTGGTTCTGAGCCTGGATGGCCGGAAGGAAATCCATGACCGGTACCGCGTGGACTACGCCGGCAACGGCAGCTGGGAGCGCATTGTCCCCAAATTCCAGCGGTTTGTCGAGAAGCGGGGAGACCGCGAATACTATATGCGCGGTACCTTTACCCACAACAACCCCGACTTCATGAAAGATATTGATACCATGCTGGACCTGGGCTTTAACCGCCTCTCCATGGAGCCGGTTGTCGCCGCACCGGACGACCCCTGCGCCCTGACCGAAGAGGACAAGCCCATCGTCGAAAAACAGTATGAGATTCTCGCAGACCGCATGCTGGAGCGGGAGCGCGCCGGCAGGCCGTTTACGTTCTACCACTACATGATCGACCTCACCGGCGGCCCCTGCATCTACAAGCGCATTTCCGGCTGCGGTTCGGGCACCGAGTATATGGCCGTCACCCCCTGGGGAGATCTTTACCCCTGCCACCAGTTCGTCGGCGAGGAGAAGTTCAAACTCGGCAACGTCTGGGACGGCGTCACCAATCCCTCCATCCGGGAGGAGTTCCGCAAGTGCAATGTCTACCAGCGCCCGGAGTGCCGGGACTGCTGGGCCAAGCTCTACTGCTCCGGCGGCTGCGCGGCCAATGCGTACCACGCCACCGGCAGCATTCTCGGAACCTATCCGTACGGGTGCGACCTGTTCCGCAAGCGCATGGAGTGCGCCATCATGGTGAAGGTCGCAGAACAGCTGGATCCGACCCTCCAGCCCAAAAAGGACTGAACTTTATGAACACGCCGGTTTACGATTTTGTCCGGGAATACGCCGCTTCCGGGACGGTTCGGGCACACATGCCCGGCCACAAAGGGCGCGGCCCCCTGGGGTGCGAGGCCCTGGATCTCACCGAGATCGCCGGCGCGGACTCCCTCTACGAGGACGACGGCATCCTGCTGCAGAGCGAAAAAAATGCCGCCGCGCTCTTCGGCGCGGGAAAGACCCTCTACTCGGCGGAGGGCTCCTCTCTGTGCATCCGCACAATGCTGTATCTGGCGCAGCTCCGTCGCCCGGACCGGCCCTGGATTCTCGCCGCCCGCAACGCCCACAAGGTCTTTCTGCAGACCTGCATGCTGCTTGGCCTGGATATCACCTGGCTCTGGGACGAGAGCGAATCCTTCTCCCTGTGCCGGGCCGCAGTCTCCGCTGCCCAGGTAGATTCTGTGCTGCGTGCCAACAAAGTACACCCTCCCATAGCCGTCCATCTCACGACGCCGGACTATCTTGGAAATGAAAATGACGTCGCGGCCATTGCAGAGACCGCACACCGTTATGGGGTGCCGCTGCTGGTGGATAACGCCCACGGCGCATACCTGAAATTCCTGCCGGAGTCCCGCCACCCGATGGACTGCGGCGCAGACATGTGCTGCGACTCCGCCCACAAGACCTTCCCGGTCCTGACCGGCGGGGCTTATCTCCACATCGGCAGGCAGGCCCCCGCAGAATTCGGCTTGCTGGGCAAACAGGCTATGGCCCAGTTCGGCTCCACGAGCCCTTCGTACCTCATCCTGGCTTCGCTGGACGCCAATAACGCCGTCCTTGCCTCTTCCTACCCGCGCGATCTGGCTATATGGATCCAGAACATGAATCGCGCCCGGAACGATCTCGCCGCCCAGGGCTGGTCCGTCCTGCCCACGGACCAGTTGAAGCTGACGATAGAGCCCGGTTCCCGCGGCTACCGCGGTACAGAGCTGGCCGATCTGCTGCGCAAGGCCGGCGTGGAATGCGAGTATGCCGATCCGGACGACGTCGTCATGATGCTGACGCCCTGCAATCAGCTGAAAGATCTGGCGCATATCGTGCGTTTCCTGGGACAGCTGCCGGCGCGAACCCCTGTTGTGCGTCCAAACCTTCGGCTGCCGCCGCCGGAGACCGTCTGCACCCCGCGGTACTGCCTGACCGCACCCAGGGAGCAGATTCCCGCGGCAGAGGCCGAGGGACGCATCCTCGCTGCACCTACCATGAGCTGCCCGCCGGCCGTCCCGGCCGTGGTATGCGGGGAGCGCATTTCCGCAGAGGCTGTTCAAGTTTTAACCTATTATGGGACCTCGTCCGTCTGGGTCCTGAAGTGATATACTGGAAGCAGGGAGGCGACTGCACATGCGCAGCATATTAATAAAAGACACGACCCGCGAAGAGCGGATTGAAATCGTCAACCGCGCCCTCGACGCCTGCGGCACCGGATGTCAGAACTGCTCCTCCTGCTGGCTCGGCGGCGGCTCTGTCGATTCCATGTACCAGGATTACATCGACGGAAAAAAAGAGATCCGCGAAATCAACGAGGAGTACCGCCTCGGCGGGACCGTTCACTGAATAATTGACAGACAGCAGCTGGCCGAAGGGCTGGCTGCTGTTTTTTCTGTTATATGGCCGGCGAGCCGGCGCTTGTAGGGGAGATCGGCGTATATAATTTTTTCCCTAAGCCGCCTTATACTTGCAATCCTACTTTTCACCTGATGTGATGTATATACATCGATAATGCAGGGGAGGCCCGACCATGGGAAAGCGAATTGACAACACCGACTGCCACTGCCTGAAGATGCGGCGCAGTGCAGAGAATATCGTCGGCTTCTATGACCGGATGCTCGCCCCGGCGGGCGTGACGCTGCGGCAGTACTCTCTGCTCAGCGCAATTGCGGAGCAGGAGGGGTGCAGCATTCGGGAACTGGGAGACGCCACGCTCCTGGAGCGCTCTACGCTGGCACGCAGCCTGAAACCTCTGGAAAAAGAGGGGCTGGTGGAGGACCGACGCGCAATAGGATCCCGCAACAGCGAACTCTATCTGACTGCAAAAGGACAGCACATCTGTCGCGATGCCGCCTGGCGCTGGAAAAATGCGCAGCAGGCCTTCGAGGAGAGAATCGGTGCGGAGAAAGTTGCAGAGCTGGAATCCATCCTGAATGAAATGCAGAATTTATAACGAAAACCACCCGAGCTGCCCGGTGCGCCAGGAGACCTGGTTCACCGGGATAATTTCGTCCTGCGGCCCCACCTGACCGATCAGCAGAGGCGATTCGGGGTCGTGCCGCCGAAGATTGTCTTCCACCGCCCGTCGGTCGTAATTGGCATAGCAGTAGACGCAGCCGTGGCCGCAGGTGTTGTAGGCGCCGATGTCGCTGCCGAGGAGGCAATTGCA
>R19__coassemble_874_pt1 | contig 11974 bp, 10 predicted proteins | sample R19__metabat2_high_PE_001 | metagenome-assembled genome bin R19
AACCCCCGCGGGCCCCCCCTATGGGGTGGAGGCGTTTTTTTTTTTCATTCCAAAAAAAAAGGGGGTGCGCAAAACCCGGTGTTCCGCCCCCACGCCCTTTTGCTTTTCTCTTATTTGGCTGCCGACTCGATATTTGCATCGTAGGCGGCCTGCGATGGGACAACCGAGTCCTGGAAAACGGCGTTGCCCGCTTTGATCAGTGAATTTTTCCCGCCGTCGGTACCTTTGAACCCGTCGACGGTTTTGTCACACGAGTGGAGAAAGATGAGATACGGCATTTCGGCGTAGATCAGGATGGCCATCAGAAGAATGATGACAGAGACGATGAACAGCCTGACGCCGGTTCCGCAGGAGACTCTCTGCTGGAAGGTTTTCTTTTCGTTCCAGGATTTATGGATGTCTTCTACCACGGAGGATTCTTGAAGTTGATTGAATTGAGCGGCCATATTATGCCTCCTTTACAGCGCTGCGCTTCTTTTCCAGGAACGCGGCCATTTCTTTTTTCTTTTCTGGGGTGATCTCATATTTGAAAAGCGGAATGGCTGCCAGAATGCAGGAGAGCCCCGGGATGATTCGATATGCGACAAAGATGATATCTTTGGTATGAACCGAGAAGCCCGTTGCCCGGCCGGCTGCAATGGCGGCGACCGTCTCAGAGTATCCGGAGAGGTTGACGAACAGAAGACCAACGGCGGTGCAGAGAGCCAGTACCACTTTAATGGTAAGGGTCAGCATGGCGTAGGAAGCGCCTTCCATGCGCTCACCTGTTTTATACTCGTAGTAGTCGATGGTGTCTGCAGTCATGATCATCGGAAGGATGGTAAAGGAACTGGAGTACAGTCCAACGAAGAACATGAACAGGTAAAAAAGTACGGTGAATGAGATGCTGTGAATATGGGTAAACCAGAGATGCCCGAATACAAAGGAGAGCATGTTGGCGACAAAGCCGTAGAAAGCCATCGCAATGCCGACTTTCTTTTCACCCCATTTTTTGACCAGGAAGGGGATGATGATCATGCTGATCATGGATCCGGCTCCGGTGGCGATACCGAGTACGACGACCAGGTTTTGGGAACCGACGATTGCATTGGAGGCCTGGACCTGAATGGTCATCTGGACCTGACGGGCAAATCCCAGGAGGTAGGAGAGAATGACAAGCATCAGCGGTTTGTTCTTGCGGAGCGCGGAGAACATCTCACGGACGGTATAGGTCTGTCCCGACTGGTACGGGACACGCTCTTTGTTCCAGAGCGGAATCAGAGCAAACAGAATGCAGCCGACGACAGCAATGATGACAGCGGATGTGAAATATTCACCGGAGACCATCGGGGTATCGGTCTCACCCTGTTTGACGAGGACGCGGGATCCGCCGGGAATAATCAGGCAGGCAATCGGAACGAAAACCGAACATGCTTCCATGCCGATCTGCTTGAACGTATTGGAGATGGAGACGACATTTGTGCGCTCCCGCGGGTCCGGCGTCAGAACCGATGCGATGCCCTGGGAGGGAACATCACCCATGGTAAACGCAAGCGCCCACAGCAGATAGATGACGAACAGCCAGACCAGAGTCCCGCCCCGGCTGTTCTTCCACGGCACATCTGTGAAAATGAGGATCGTGGTAATCAGAAGAGGGGCCAGGGAGTATAGAATCATGGAGCGAAATTTTCCAAATCTGCTCTTTGAGTGGTCCATCCATCGCCCGACGACGGGGTCAAAGAGAGCGGAGAGGATACGCGTGATAAGGATGAACATGCCGATCAGTGCCATGTTGGCTCCCAGAATGGAACTGGCGAATTCGGCCTGGTAGGAATTCAGAAGTCCGTAGAGCATCTGAAATCCGAAGAGTCCGAAGGAATAGCCGAGGATCTCTTTCCAGGACAGGTGGGATCTCCAGACAGAAGGGGACTTGCTTTTGCTGTGCGCCATAGAGACTGCTCCTTTCATGGATTCATTGTTTGTTCACACTTGTAATGAAACCATGAACAGCTGTTCGGATTCGTGGAGTTTTCAGAACAGTTTCTTTTTCCTACAATTTATGGAATCCGCCGGAATGCGGAAAAAAGCCGGTTGCAATGGTGCAGGAAATCCGATATACTAGGTGTCGTGTTAAAGACCTACAAAGTTGGTAGGCAAATGAAATTTGATTCTATTCGGAGGGCTTAATTATGTCAGAGCCATTGTTACAGGTGAAAAACCTGACGGTCAAAGTCGGCGAAAAGGAAATCCTGCACGGACTCAACCTGGATGTCGCAGCCGGTGAGACCCACGTTATTATGGGACCGAACGGTGCCGGTAAATCGACCCTGGGCAACGCCATCATGGGAAATCCGGTCTACGAAGTTACCGGAGGGGAAATCCTCTTTGATGGAAAAAATCTTCTCGAGGAGAGCACAGACGCCCGCGCAAAAGACGGTCTGTTCATGTCGTTCCAGAACCCTTTGGAGGTTCCGGGCATCTCTCTTTCCAATTTTATCCGCAGTTCTCTGGAGCAGCGAACTGGAAAACGGGTCCGTCTCTGGGACTTCCGCAAATCCATTAAAAAGGAAATGCAGGTTCTGCAGATGGATGACTCCTATGCAGACCGTGACTTAAATGTCGGTTTCTCCGGAGGCGAGAAAAAGAAGTCCGAAATTCTTCAGCTTCTTATGCTCAAGCCTAAACTCGCCATCCTGGACGAGACGGACTCCGGCCTCGACGTCGACGCAGTCCGTACGGTATCGAAGGGCGTAGAGGAGTTCCAGAAGACCACCGACGGCGCGCTGCTTATCATCACACATAGCACCCGCATTCTGGAGTCTCTGAATGTCGACTATACGCATGTCCTTGTGGACGGCAAAATTATCCATACAGGTGACGGCACACTGGTTGACGACATCAACGAGAACGGATTCGAAAAATATATCGAAGAGAAGTAAGGGGAAATCAACATGGCTAGCAAAGAAAAGACCTATGTCGATGATGTCCCGCGCGACCTCTACGATTTCAAAGATGAGGAACGGGAGCAGGATTTCTACCGGGTTGACAACGGCCTGACGCCGGAAATTGTCGACCAGATTTCCAAAGAGAAAAACGACCCGGAGTGGATGCATCAGTTCCGTCTCAAATCCCTTGAAATCTACAACAAACTCGAGGTTCCGAACTGGGGCCCCTCCATCGACGGACTCGACATGAACAACATTGTCACCTACGTCAAGCCGAAGACAAAAATGTCTGCAAAATGGGAAGACGTACCGGAGGACATCAAAAATACCTTTGAGCGCCTCGGCATTCCGGAGGCGGAGCGGAAGTCGCTCGCCGGCGTCGGCGCACAGTACGACTCCGAGCTGGTTTACCACAACGTCAAGGCGGAAGTTGCCGCACAGGGCGTCGTCTATACTGACCTTGAGAGCGCTATGCACGGCCCATATGCAGATATGATTCAGTCCCATTTCATGAAACTGGTTCCGCCTACGGACCACAAGTTCGCAGCGCTGCACGGTGCCGTCTGGTCCGGCGGTTCGTTCGTCTATGTCCCGCCAGGGGTTACGGTCGAAATTCCGCTTCAGTCCTACTTCCGTCTGAATGCGCCGGGAGCCGGACAGTTTGAACACACTTTAATTATAGTAGATGAGGGCGCCAACCTCCACTTTATTGAAGGATGTTCCGCACCCAAATATAACGTGGCCAACCTTCATGCGGGCTGCGTAGAGCTGTTTGTCGGCAAAAATGCCAAACTGCGCTACAGTACCATTGAGAACTGGTCCAAGAACATGTACAACCTCAATACGAAGCGTGCACTGGTGGACGACGGCGGCATTATGGAGTGGGTATCCGGCTCGTTCGGTTCCCATGTCTCCTATCTGTACCCGATGACCATTCTCCAGGGCGAGGGCTCGAAGATGGAGTATACCGGCATTACGTTCGCCGGCGCTACGCAGGACCTGGACACCGGTATGAAGGTGGTTCACAACGGACCGAACACCACTTCTTCGGTCAACACGCGTTCCATCTCCAAGAGCGGCGGCGTCAGCACGACGCGGACTGCCGTTGTCATCAACAACAAGGCAAAGGGCGCAAAATCCACCGTCGGCTGTACCTCGCTGATGCTGGATGAACAGTCCCGCTCCGATACCATCCCGTCCATCGACGTGCGGACGCAGGACGCCGACGTCGGACACGAGGCAAAGATCGGCCGTATCAGTGACGAGGCCATCTTCTATCTCATGTCCCGCGGCATCAGTGAAGAGGATGCACGTGCCATGATCGTCAGCGGTTTTGCCGACAGCGTCTCCAAAGAGCTGCCGCTTGAGTACGCCGTTGAAATGAATAATCTGATCCGCCTTGAGATGAAGGGCGCCATCGGCTGATCCGGGAAGGAGAGGAACAATATTATGAAGACAGCAGATCTTACAATAGATCGCATGCCCGGCATCACCTGGCGCTGGCTCCGCCTCAACGACCGCCGCGTTTCGTTTTCAGCAGACGGCACGGCAGCGGAACCCGTCATCTCCGGGCCGGACGGAATTACCGTTACCGACGGAGCAGCGCTTCCGGCGCTGGACGCCGGTGCCGGCAAAGATTTTGAACAGTTTATTGCGGGTGCTTCCTCCTGCGGCATCGACATTCCCGCCGGTGTGAAGGAGTCGGCTCCGGTCAGACTGAACTTTGATTTTGCAGATGGAAGCCACACCCTGAACCGCTATGGCATAACGGTAGGCGGCGGAAGCGAAGCGACCGTCATTATGGACTTCCGCTCTGGGGCAGATGCGGCGGGCAGTGCCGGCATCCAGACAAAGATTAAGCTGGAGGACGGTGCGCTTCTCCACTTCGTTCAGATTCACCGCGCCGGAGACAGCTTCCATATTATCAACGATCTCGGCGCCGCCACCGGCGAGAAGGCCCGCATCGAAGTCATTCATGTCATCTTCAGCGGAAAAGAGGTCGATATCGGCAGTGAGATCATTCTCCACGGCGACGACAGTTCCGCCGACATGCAGGTGGGCTACATTGCCAGAAAAGACCATCAGGTCGATCTCAGCTACCTGACCCCCTATATTGGAAAACGGGGCACCAGCAACCTGAATGTCTCCGGCGTTCTCTGCGACGAGGCGAAAAAGATTTTCCGCGGTACCATCGACTTCCGGAAGGGCTGCACGGACTCGGTCGGAGATGAGAACGAGAGCGTTCTGCTCATGGATGACCACGTCGTCAACCAGTCTGTCCCGACCATCCTCTGTGACGAGGAGAATGTCGAGGGCAACCACGGTGCTTCCATCGGCAAGGTGGATGAAGAGCTGATGTTCTACATGATGACCCGTGGCATTTCCTATGATGAGATCTATGCTATGATGGCCAAGGCCAAGCTGGAGGCCATTTTCCGCCAGATCCCGGACCGTGAGACGGTCGAGGAGCTTCTCGAATACAACGAAACCTGCAACGGATAAGGAGCGCGTAGCAATGATCGATGCAAAGGAAGTGCGCAAGGACTTTCCGTTTTTCGCCAAGTCAGATCTTGCGTACCTTGACAACTCGGCCACGTCCCAGCGCTTACAGAGCGTGCTGGATGCCGAGGTAAAATTTTACGAGGAGAATAATGCCAACCCGTTCCGCGGACTCTATGATATGAGCGTCCGCGCCACGGAGGCCTATGAAGACGCCCGCGAGACGGTTCGGGCTTTCATCAACGCCAAAGAGGTCGGGGAAATCATCTTCACACGCAACGCGTCGGAGAGCCTCAACCTGGTGGCCTACAGCTTTGGCTCCAAGTTTTTCAAAGAGGGGGACGAGATTCTCGTCTCCATTGAGGAGCACCATTCCAATATGCTCCCCTGGCGCTACGCAGCAGAGCGCGCAGGCGCTACGGTAAAATATCTCTATGTGGATGCCGACGGGAAAATGACGCCGGAGATGGTAAAGGCCGCCCTGACGCCGAAGACAAAGCTCTTTGCCGTTACACAGGTCTCCAACATCATGGGGCGGACCAACGACATCAAGGCGTTCGCCAAAATCTGTCATGAGAACGGAACCTATCTTGTCGCAGACGGCGCTCAGAGCGTTCCCCACATGCCGGTGGATGTTCAGGATCTCGACTGCGACTTTCTGGCTTTCTCCGGTCATAAGATGCTGGGCCCGATGGGCATCGGCGTCCTCTACGGAAAGCGGGAGCTGCTGGAACAGATGCCGCCGTTTCTCTCCGGCGGTGAGATGATTCAGTCTGTCACCGAGGACCGCATCACGCTGGAGGAACTGCCCCATAAATTTGAGGCCGGGACGGTCAACGCGGCCGGAGCAGTAGGCCTGGCGGAAGCCATGCGCTATATCAAAAAGATCGGCTTTGCCGACATCCAAGAGAGGGAGAACGCCCTCTGTACCCGTGCTTATCTGGGCATGCAGGAAATTCCGCATGTCACCGTGCTCGGCTCCGATGATCCGAACGACCACCACGGCATTCTGACCTTTAAGGTGGACAACGTACATCCTCACGATATCGCGGCCATTTTCGCGTCGGAAAATGTCGCGGTGCGGGCCGGCCACCACTGTGCACAGCCTCTGCTTCTGCACATCGGCGTACCGAATACCACGCGCGCAAGTGTCATGTTCTATAATACCGAAGAGGAAGTAGACCGCTTCCTGGACGTTTTGAGCCAAATTCGAGGAGCGATGGGATATGCCGATTAACACGTTTTACAATGAAATTCTGACGGATCATAACATGCATCCGGTTCACAAGTACAATCTGGATGACGCAAATCTGGTCCTGGAAGGCGTCAACCCCAGCTGCGGTGATGACATTGTTCTGCAGCTGAAGATGAATGAGGACGGCGTTATAGAGGACGGCTCTTTTAACGGAGACGGCTGCGCCATTTCCCAGGCGTCCGCCGATATGATGCTGGATCTCATTATCGGCAAGAAAAAAGAGGAGGCACTTGAGCTCGCCGATATCTTTCTTCGTATGATCAAGGGAAAAATTACGGATGAAGAAAAGGAAAAGCTGGAAGAGGCCGCCTCTCTCGAAGATATCTCCCATATGCCCTCCCGTGTGAAATGCGCCGTACTCGGCTGGCACACCATGGAAGAGCTTGTGGAGAAAAAGGATTCTGCCAAGACGGCAACCACAGAGGAGTAACACAACTCTGAATAGAATCAAAAAGAGCGCCGCACAGTTTTTTCTGTGCGGCGCTCGCTCCTGTATGCAAAAAAGACTTCGAAGAAACTCTTCGAAGTCCTAACTGGTGGACAATACAGGACTCGAACCTGTGACCTTCCCCACGTCAAGGGGATGCTCTCCCAGCTGAGCTAATTGTCCGTGTCTGCTCACTCGCGACGCTTTTTATTATACGGATACGGCCAACCCATGTCAACTGTTTTTTTATTGATTTGAGGAGGAAGACAGAAAGATACCGGGAAAGTATAATAGAAACAGTATTTATCACAGGAGGTTCTTATGATCTTTTTCTATCTGTTCGGTCTGCTGGTCGGGTTCAGTCTCCCGGTTCAGACCAGCGCCAATACCAGGCTGGTCCGACGGACCGGATCTCCATTCAACTCTTCTCTGGTTTCTTTTCTGGTCTCACTGGCTGTCCTTGTTCTGGCTCTTCTGGTGACAGGGGAGGGGCTGGATGTTCCATTTGCGCGGATCGCGGCGGAGCCGTTCTGGATCTGGATCGGCGGGCTCTGCGGCGTCCTTTTCCTGACCGGAAATGTTGTGCTCATGCCCCGGCTCGGCGCTGTGGAGACGGTCGTTCTGCCCGTGACCGGGCAGGTTCTGATGGGACTTCTGGTGGACCATTTCGGCTGGTTCCGCAGTACCGTACATCCTATAACGGTCCTTCGAGCGCTCGGTGCTGTACTGGTGGTTGTTGGCGTTATCCTGGTCGCTGTCACCGGAGCGAACGCAGCGGAAAAGCAGAACAGGGGCCGGCTCATCTGGGTCTGGCGCCTGCTCGGCATCGGCGCGGGGATGCTGAGCGCCGCGCAGACGGCGGTCAACGGATATCTCGGCAGCATTCTGCATTCTGCGCTGCAGGCCTCGCTCGTCTCGTTCCTGGTGGGTATTGCATTCCTGGCAATCATCTGCGCGGTCCTGCGCATTCGAAACGGAAAGCCGGAGGTGGAAAAGGGAGGCCGACCCTGGTGGATATGGATCGGCGGTATTCTCGGTGCCCTTTACGTCTTTACGGCGGCGTTCCTATCCGCTCGCATCGGCACTGGGCTGTCGGTTGTCATTCTGCTCTCCGGTTCTATCCTGGGCTCTTTTTTTATCGACCAGTTTGGCTGGTTCCACGCGGCAAAAAAGCCGTTCCGCTGGCAGCGTGTTCTGAGACTTCTGGTCCTGTTCGGCGGAGTCCTGCTCATCCGTCTGACTTGATTCCCCCTGCAATCCGTAGTAAGATTCTAACCATATCTGTCAGGAGGGAATTTCAGTGGACAGCTTAGATGAGATGTATATGACCCTGGGCATCAGCCCTGCGGTCCTGAACGTTTCCAAAACCATTCTCGCGGACCTCGCACCGCGCTTTCAGAAAATAGATGCACTTGCGGAGTACAATCAGGCCAAAGTCATCCGCGCTATGCAGAAAAATCACGTCTCGGCGGCCTGCTTTGCGGGCACGACCGGCTATGGACACGATGATGTCGGCCGTGACACACTGGAAAAAGTGTATGCCGATGTCTTCCACACCGAGGCGGCGCTGGTCCGCACGCAGATTACCTGCGGTACGCATGCACTGGCGACGGCACTCTCCGCCAACCTTCTCCCGGGCGACGAGATGCTCTCTCCGGTTGGCAAACCTTATGATACACTGGAAGAGGTCATCGGTCTCCGGGAATCGCCCTGCTCACTGAAGGAATTCGGTATTACGTACCGGCAGGTCGATCTCCTGGAGGACGGTTCCTTCGACTGGGACGGAATCCGTGCGGCAATCAATGAGAAGACAAAGCTGATTGAAATTCAGCGCTCCAAGGGATATGAGATGCGCCCAACCCTGAGTGTCGACCAGATCGGTGAGCTGATTTCTTTCATCAAGGGTATTAAGCCAGATGTCGTGGTCATGGTGGACAACTGCTATGGTGAGTTCGTCGAGGAAAAAGAGCCCTCTGATGTCGGTGCTGATATGGTGGTCGGCTCGCTGATCAAAAATCCCGGCGGCGGCATTGCGCCAACCGGCGGATATATCTGCGGCACGCAGGCCTGCATTGACCGCTGTATCAACCGGCTCAGCGCACCGGGTCTCGGACAGGATATCGGGGCGAGCCTCAGCGTCAACACCCAGCTTTACCAGGGACTTTTCCTGGCACCGACGGTGGTCGCATCTGCGCTCAAGGGCGCCATTTTTGTGGCCAACGCCTATGAGCGCGCCGGTTTCCACGTCGTTCCGGACAGCAGGGAGCCGCGCCATGATATTATTCAGAGCATTGAGCTGCGTAGTCCGGAGGCCATGGAGGCTTTCTGTGCCGGCATTCAGGCCGCGGCGCCGGTGGACAGCTTCGTCACTCCGGTGGCGGCACCTATGGCGGGCTACGATGACCTGGTTATCATGGCGGCAGGAGACTTCGTCCAGGGCTCTTCCATTGAGCTGTCGGCGGACGGTCCCATGCGGGAACCTTATGCCGTTTACTATCAGGGCGGCCTGACCTTCCCGCACGCCAAACTGGGTGTCATGATGTCCATGCAGAAAATGGCCGAAAAGGGCCTGATGAAGTTTGAATAAATTCAGGAGGTAACCGTTATGACCTGGTGGGGATGGATTCTTATTGCCGCAGTCATTCTTCTTCTCATTGTCTGGGGCATCTCAGTCCAGCGAAAACTGGTAAGTCAGGATGAGCTGTGCGGCAATGCCATGTCGCAGATCGGCGTCCAGCAGAATACGCGCTGGGACGCTTTAAATGCACTGGCGGATCTGACAAAGCAATATGACGAGCATGAGTACAATGCGATGATGGAGGTCATCCGGCAGCGGAAGCCGATCTCGGCCGACAGCACAGCGGAAGAGGCACAGAAGCAGGAGAACATCCTGACAGACGCCCTGAATCGATTCATCGCAGTCGGCGAAGCCTATCCGGACCTCAAGGCTACCGACATGTACCAGAACACTATGAATGGCGTCAAACAGTACGAGGAAAATGTCCGTCTGGCACGTATGACCTACAACGATTCCGTGACGAAATTCAACCGCACGATCCGGCAGTTCCCGGACAGCCTGATTGCCGGCATGCTGCACTTCTCCAAGCGCACTTACCTGGAGACAGAGGATGCCGTAAAGGGCATGCCCTCCATGAGACGATGAAAACGCGTATTGCAAGAGCGGCAGCCCTATTGGCTGCCCTTCTTTTTCTATTCTCCGCGGCGGCTTTACCGGCTTCTGCCGTATCCGACGGCAGCATTCCATCGATCCGCATCCATGCCGTGCTGAACCGCGAAGGAGATGCCGCAATTACGGAAGAATGGATGGTGGATGTCCCCGAGGACTGGTCGGAGGTCTATACGGTCAAGAGCAATCTGGACGACCGGCAGATCAAAAATTTCCAGGTGCAGGACGCCTCCGACGGCCGGGCGTATCAGCGCGTACCCGGGGAATGGGATGTGGATCGCTCCCGGGCGGAAAAAGCCGGAAAATATGGGAGCCGCGTCAATGAGGACGGGGACCTGGAGCTCTGCTGGGGTGCAGGATCCCCCGGACGGCATACGTATCGGATTTCCTATACCATGACCCATGCGGTCCGCGCCTATTCGGACGGCTATGACGGCTTCAACATCCGTTTCGTCAATGAGGGGATGAGTGCGGATCCGGACTCCGTTCAGGTTACGGTCTCTGCATTGGACAAGAACGGACAGAAGCTCCACCTTACCAAAGACAATGCTGCCGTCTGGTCGTTCGGTCTGGAGGGCAAAAGTGCCTTTGCGGACGGGGATATGACCGTCCGTTCCACCGGCACCGTCCATTACTGCAATATCCTTGCACGGTTCCAGAGCGGACTCTTTGCCCCGGCTGCCAGGGAGAAGAAAAGTTTTGCCTCCGTTCAGAAAAAGGCCATGCGGGGCAGCTCCTATGAACCGGATTCTTCCGACAGCGGCTGGTGGGGCATCCTCGCTGTTTTCGGCATCTTCGGACTCATCTGGTTTCTCTCTCTGAAGGCACGACAGCGCCGGGATACCAGTTTTCTGAATTTGGGAGGACTCCACAGGGACGACTGGAAAAACGCGCCCTACAGCCGTGAGATCCCGTTTGACGGCAATCTCGCAGAGTCCTGGCTGGTTCTGCGTGCCATGGAGCACACAACCGCGGACGGCGCACTTCTCCGGGCGTACCTTCTCCGCTGGCTCCAGAGCGGATCGGCCCGCCTGGAACAGCGGGAGACGGGCAGGAGCTGGAACCTGTTTGGAGATAAGAAACAGGCGGTCATCCGGCTGGCTGTCCCGCCGGAATCAGCCTCCGCGTCGGAACGCGCATTCTGGAACCTGCTGGAGAAGGCGGCAGGAGGCGACGGCATCCTGCAGGAGAAGGAGCTCTACCACTGGTCCAAGGAGCACTATACGGAAATGGAAGCGCTCTATCGGAACGCAGAGGAAGAGGGGCGCGAAGCCGGTGAGTCGGCCGGCGACATCGGCCGGGTGCTGCACCGGGTTCTTCTGACCCGACAGGAGATTCCGGGACTGACGGAACAGGGCAGGAAGAGGGCCGTCGCTCTCATTGGATTCCGGAGCTACCTCAAAGATTTCACCCTGCTCAATGAGCGGGAGGCCCGGGACGTCGGCCTCTGGGGCGACTACCTGGTTTTTGCCTCTCTCTTCGGCATTGCCGACCAGGTGGCCAGGCAGTTCCGCGATCTGCTCCCATCTTACTTCGAGCAGCCTCCCGAGGGCGATCCGGCTTCTGCAGGAGCATGGGACTATTACAGTCTGTTCCTGTATCTCGATTGTATTGACCGCATGGCCGCTGCGGGTGTCAGCGGCAGTTCCGACGGTGCCGCCGCGGCAGCACGTGCCGCCGCC
>R19__coassemble_908_pt1 | contig 11687 bp, 10 predicted proteins | sample R19__metabat2_high_PE_001 | metagenome-assembled genome bin R19
CTGTCCGTTCGGGCGGGTGTGCGAGAAGAGCTGCTGGATCTCCCTGGCGCGGATTTTTGCAATGCTTTCGAGATTGCGGTCCCATTTCAGAGCTCCGCATTCCGGGTACTCTTTTCCGAGATTCATCGGAGACCAGTACCAGGCGTCCTCTCCGGTACGAAACCGGTTCAGCTCTTCCAGCATGGGCTGGACGTCATTCCGATAGCCCGGGGCCGCGGCCAGCGCGGGGGAGGAGCAGAGGGCAGCGATGGTAAAAGTTAAGAGGAGCGCGGACAGGGACTGTGTGAATTTTTTCATAGGATTCCTTCTTTCCTGTAGTAAGAAGCATGGCCGGACCTACTGAGGGCCAGCCGCTGTTCTTCTGTTTTAGCCAATTCCGCTGACCATTTTAGCCCGCAGTCTCTGCTCTGTCGACTAATTGGGAGCAAACAGGACAGAATTCCCGCTTTTTTGTTTGACTTGGAGAAAGAAATAGCGTTACTCTAATCAGGGAGAAGTCTGGTTATTCTATGACCAGAACCAGAAAGGGGACCCGATTATGGCAGTCGAAATGAAACCAATTGAAGCGCCTTCGGTCCGGGAACTGTTTTCGGAGCAGCTGGTTGAGAGAATGCTGCATGGAGATCTGGTACCCGGTGAACAGCTGCCCGCCGAAAGGGAGCTGGCGGCGCAGGCCCATATTTCGAAATCGGCGGTGCACCTGGCGCTGGCCGATCTGGAGCGTATGGGCTTTGTGGAGACAAAAGAAAGACAGGGGACTTATGTGGCCGACTTCGCGAAAAACGGCAATGTCTTGACGCTCGAAATGCTGAGCCGCTCCAAGAGCTTCCGCTTCGACCGCCAGAAGACGATCGACATCCTCGAAATGCGCGACGGCATTGAGACAAAGGCGCTGGAGAGGCTGGCCGGCAATCTCACTCAGGAGAATCGAAAAACTCTGACAGATGACCTCGAGGAGACAAAACGATACTGTGCGGAGCACCAGCCGGTGGAGGTGGAGGAACTGGCACATCGCTATTTTCATTTCCACCACGATATATGCATCTGCTCCGGCAACTTTGTTCTTCCGCTCCTGTTCAATACCTTTGAGCAGTCTACTACTTATTTCTGGGAACTCCCAATCCGTGAATTTGGTCCGGACTGGTGCATGGAGATGATGCAGGGCATGTATGATGCCATCCTGACGGGGGATAGCAGCAAATCAATTGAGTTCTTCCGGATTGAGATCCGAATCTACCGGGAGGAACTGGCCGATACCGTAAAGTAGCCAGAGTTATCGGTTGGCTCGGCCCCTATGGGCATGTGCAGAAAAGTCTATATTTTATCGTTTTCCCGGCTCTGAAGACCGGGAATTTTTTGTCTGTCTATCCCTTTAAAAAAGAAAAATTAATAGAATGCCTGTTCATAATTGACATTTTTTTGGCCATCTTGCTATAATTAGATTGGTTAGACCAGAGCAGGGTACTCTGGAAGTTGAACGATTTTTGGGTATTTCATTTTGGGAGGATCGTATTATGCCAAAAGATGTGCACCCCCGTATTCACACGAATGAACGGGATTTCCCGCTGGTAGATTACCACTGCAACGACCCGGAGAAGAAAAAATACGTAATTAAGCTTGCTAAGATGATCACGGACAATGTTCCGCGTACGCTTCCGGGGCAGATGAAAGAGAACTACATGGACTTCTGGGTTTTGGACCGCGTCCTGAATCTGGATGAGGTCAAGTTTCTGCTCAGCTTCAAGAAGAAGAGAACGCCGCTGACCACGGCCGAGCTCGCTGAGCGGAATCACATGTCCATAGAAGAGACGCAGAAGATGATCGACCACCTGCTGTGGGTCGGTATTCTGGAACAGAACCGTCTCAACGACGACAACCACATTCAGTATCTGGTGCCGAAATGGGTTGTCGGTTCCGGAGAGTACATGGTTGAGCACCCGACGCTCTGCGACGAGAAACCTGAAGTTGCCACGATGTTCAATCTGGCACCGCAGGAGCCGCTGGAGTTTGCCGCGAAGATGGTGCCTCCGGGAGGCGCCGGACTCGGCATGCACGTCATCCCGGTTGAGAAGGCCATTCCGAATGTCTCGGAGTCGGTCAGCATTGAGCACCTCTCTCACTGGCTCGACAAATACGATAAGTTCTGCGCCATGGTCTGTGCATGTCGGAAGGCTCAGCGCATCCGCGGCGAGGGCGTCGGCGACATTGAAGGATACATGTGCATCGGTGTCGGCGACATTGCCGAATACCTGGTTACGTCGAAGAAGGACGCCCATTATATTACCAAAGAAGAGGTCATCGAGACCCTGAAGCGCGCTGAGCGCAAAGGCTATGTCCATCAGGTCACTAATATTGACGGCCCGGACCGCATCGTCGGCATCTGCAACTGCTCGCCGGGGTCCTGCTACGGCCTTCGTACCTCACAGCTGTTCAATACCCCGAACATGTCCCGTTCCTCGTATCGCGCCCATGTCGACAAGGACAAATGCGTCGCCTGCGGCAAGTGCGTCGAAGTATGTCCGGCCGGTGCAGCCCGTCTCGGCCAGAAGCTTCGCCGCTCCGACGGAAGCGAGGTCACCTATCCTATGCACGAGCTGCCGGATGAACAGCGCTGGGGCGCCGATAAATGGAACCCGAATTACCGCGACGACAACAAGATCAACTGCTACGACACCGGTACTTCGCCATGTAAGACCGCATGTCCCGCCCACATCGCCGTACAGGGCTACGTAAAAATGGCGCTGGAAGGCCGCTATGAAGATGCCCTCCGCCTTATCCGCAAGGACAACCCGTTCCCGGCCGTCTGCGGCGCCGTCTGCAACAAACGCTGCGAAGACCGCTGCACCCGCGGCCTCATCGACAAGCCGGTCTCCATTGATGAGATCAAAAAGTTTGTCGCATACCGTGAACTCGACAATCCGGATAAGTTTGTCCCCATCTGTGAGAACGGAGACGGCAATCTCTGGGACAACTATAAAATCGCCATCATCGGTGCCGGCCCGGCCGGCCTTTCCGCAGCCTATTATCTGCGCGAGGAGGGCTATCCGGTCACCGTCTTCGAGCGCGAATCGCGCCCGGGCGGCATGCTGACCAACGGCATTCCATCCTTCCGGCTGGAGAAGAGGGTTATTGACGCGGAGATCGAGATCATCCGCAAAATGGGCGTAGAAATTAAGTGCGGCGTCAGCGTTGGCGAGGATGTCACAATCCAGGAGCTCCGTGACCAGGGCTATAAGGCTTTCTATATTGCCATCGGCATGCAGGGCGGCCGTCTTGCAGGTGTTCCGGGTGAGGACGCCAGGGGTGTCGAGTCCGGCGTCAGCTTCCTGCGCCGAATTAACCAGGACAATTCCATTCGTCTCGGCGGAGATACGGTTGTAGTCGGCGGAGGCAATGTCGCAGCCGATGTCGCACGCTCCGCGGCGCGGGCAACCGACGGGAAAGTCTACATGGTATCTCTGGAGCAGCGGGATGAGATGCCTGCTGCCAAAGGCGAAATCGCCGAAGTTGAGGGCGAGAACATTGTCATTGAGAACGGCTGGGGCCCGAAGGAAATCCAGAAGGATAAGAAGGGAAATGTCACCGGCATCGTATTCAAGAAATGCACCCAGGTCAAAGATGCTTCCGGTCGGTTCAATCCGCAGTACGACGAGGATGACACAATGACCATTTCGTGTACGGATGTTCTCATGGCCATCGGTCAGTCGGCCCAGTGGGGCAGCCTGCTGGAGGGCACAAAGGTTGAGCTGAACCGCAATGGTACCGCCAAGGCGGATAAGGTAACCCTTCAGACCGCCGAACCCGATATCTTCGTCGGCGGCGACATCTACCACGGCGCCCGCTTCGCCATTGACGCCATCGCCGAAGGCAAGATTGCCATGTACTCCATCAACCGCTACGTCCATCCTGGCCAGTCGATGACCATCGGCCGCGACCTCCGCGAGTTCATCGAGCTCGATCGAGACGATATCTCCGTGCCGCTGGCTTCGTTTGACACGGCTGACCGCCAGGCACCGGGCATGAAGCCGGGTGATCCGCTCGCCACTTTCAGCGACCTCCGTGAACCGCTTACCGAAGAGCAGGTTAAGAAAGAGGCCGGAAGATGCCTTGGATGCGGTGCGACGACCGTCGACCTGAACCAGTGCATCGGCTGCGGACTTTGCACGACGCGCTGCGAATTTGACGCCATCCACCTGTCCCGTGATATCCCGGAGGCCTCCAATATGGTTGTCGCCGAAGATATGTACAAGGCCATTGGCCCATACGCGGCGAAACGCGCTATTAAGATCATCAAGCGAGAGGTCAAAGAGAAGATCAGCTCGCTGAAAAAATAAGCTCCTTTTCGAATCCATGAAACGGAAGGACCCCGCGTTGTCAGCGGGGCCCTTTCGTTATATAATGGGAAAAATGATTGGAGATGATGGAATGCCAGGATACCTCATTCAGGACACCACAGAGGAGGAGCGACGGGCCATTGTCGAGGAATCTCTTGGAAATCTGAACGGTGCCTGTGACGGCTGTATGGCCGGACTGGCGGAAATGTACAACGACTACATTGCAGGCAAAAAAGAAATCCGCGAAATCAACGAGGAATTCAACGCCCGCTTTGTCCGCGATATGGAGCGTGAGGACCATAACAGCTGTGTTATGTAATCCGAACAAAAAATGACCCTGCCGGTTTCGGCAGGGTCATTTTGTCGGTTCAGATGTTTTTGTCGGCATAGGTGAATGTGGTGCGGGACTGGGCGGTCTGTCTGCCCTGCTGGACCACGATGCTGGTCAGCCGTACCGGCCGGCTTTCCGTGTCATACCGGAAACTTTCACGGTAAGTGGAGACGGCTTTTCCGTCCTTTTTCGTTGTCATGCTGTACCCGGTCAGGTATCCTTTCCCATTCCGACTGTACTGGAAGCGGTATACCGGACCGCCGGTCCGGACTTCTGTAACGCGTCCGTGCTCATTCTGTATGCTCTTCCAATAGCGAGAGAAAGATTCTCTGTTCGTGGAGAGCTTGAGCCGGCGGCCGCAGGAGATGCCGTCTTTATAAAGGAAGGTAAAGGTCATGGAGAAGCCATTGCTGTTTCGGAATGAGATGGACTGAAGGGTCTTGTCCTGGTTGTACTGGTACAGAACGTTATAGCGGGCAGAGCCATCTGAAAAATCGTAGTTCAGAAGTTTCCCGTGTTTGGCATAGAAACGGTACTCTTTTCGAAGCGCCTGACTGCCTCCCAGCTGGAAGTCGTAGTTTCCGATGTCTACGAGACGCTGTACCTTTCCGGTTCGAATGGATGGACAGAAGGCAAACCAGAGAGCGTTTTTCATGTCCTCATCTGTCTGACCGACTTCCTGATTCCATAAGACAAACAGGCCGGGATCTTTGGTGAAGGCGCTGGGGTCCATAACCAGATACTCCGGGAAGCTGAAGATGCCGGCGTAAATCATCTGACTCCGGGACGAGATGGAGAGGGTTTTGCTCTTTTTGTCCCAGCGGTAAACGGCCTTTCCGGTATCTTTGGCGCCGCTCTTATAGTTTTCCACAACAGATGCCGAGGCTTTCAGCGGCATGGTGTTGGAGCGGTGCGGAGTCCTGGCGTGCACGGAGCCGATGATGGCCAGGACCAGAAAAATGGCAACCAGTATGACAGCAGTGATACGGCTGTATTTGGATGGGTTCATGGACGGATTCCTCCTTTTATCAAACACACGTACCATTATACGACAGGATCCGGTTTTGTTTATTGATTTTTTACAAACAGAAGGACAAACGGTCATAGATATCGACTAAAACAATAGAAAGAACCAGAGAGAGGAGGGACAGATGAAACGAAAAGATCGGCGGCTTCTGTTTGCCGCCGCCGTACTGGTGCTGTTGGAACTCGCAGGACTGACGCTTGCCGTGCAGGCCCACAGATGGAAGTTCTTTCTCTACTATACCTATGACAGCAATCTGCTGGGGCTTATCAGCGGTGTGCTGCTCATTTTTGAAATTCTGCTGCGCAGAAAGCATCCGGAGCGGCTGATGCCGCAGGCACTGCGCCGGCTGAGGTTTGTCTCCGCCTGTACCATGGAAGTTACATTGGTTACAGTCGCATTTCTTTTCCTCCCGGCTGCTGCACTGTCGAATGGAATGTCTGCGGCAGTACAGGGGCTTTTCCTGGAAGGCGATGCCCTTTATGTCCATCTCCTCGCTCCGTTCTGGAATCTGCTTATGTTCCTGCTGCTGGAGTGGGACCCGCCGCTAAAGTTCACAGACACCGGACGGTGTCTGCTCTGGTCTGTCATTTACACAGCTGTATTGGTTTTGCTGAATGCCGGCTCTCTTGTGGACGGCCCGTATCCCTTCTTTCAGGTGCACAGCCAGCCGGTCCTGCTCTCGGTTCTTCTGGCAATGGCCGCTTTTGTCGGAAACTATTTTCTTATCTGCTGCACCTGGCTGGTCAGTCGGGCAGTCGGTACGGCGCATTGGAGGAAGGCACAGAAAATGCTGTAGTCTGTATTTACCGGAAATTTCACCTTGCATGCCGGGACGTATTGTAGGATAATAAAAATGTAAATAATTTGTTAATGAAACCGTCTGCTGTATGGAACTGCAGCGGACGATACAGGTCAAAGGAAGGTGACGTTTATGTTCCATTCTGTATTGAGCGCATTCATCCTTCTGGTTACTCTGCCGGCTCTCATTGCGAGCACTTTTGCGGATCTTTTTGAGAACATTCACAAGAACCTCGTTGTACCGCGCAGAGCGAAAAAGAACAGCTGAATTTCAGCGCATATCGATTCGCCGGAGAAGCTTCTTCTCCGGCTTTTTTCATGCAGTTTTGTAAAGACTTCGGCGTGATTTTTTAGAAGATTGAACATTTTTGGGAATTTGTTCTTTGATAAATAACAAATAGGTTTTAGAATGTTGTTCTATAAAGGGATTATTCCCTGATACATATGGAAAAACAGGATGGATGTGTATTTATGTCCAAAAAAAGAGAATCAACGAGAAATGCAATCATCAATGCGTTTATCGTACTGCTCTATGAAAAGGGAAAAGTATCTGCTGTTTCGGTGAAGGATATCATTGCAAAAGCATTTATTTCACGCAGCACTTTTTATACTTATTTTGACAACATTGATGATGTGACGGCAGCTATGGCACAGCACTACGGAGAGGAGCTCGGAGATATCCTCCGGGACCACACACCGGTGTCCGGGAGCATCACCGGCTATCATGCGCTGTACTATCGGCTTCTCGACTTTGTCAAACAGCACCAGACCATAGCTTCCGCAATTTTGCTGAACTATTCCAATGCCGCTGTTACCAAGGCCATTCAGGGCCCCATGTGCGAGGCCTTTCTGGAGCTTTATCGGCCGGCACATATGTCGGCTTCGGAACTGCAGCTGCAGTATACGGCTCAGTACTGGACGTACGGTGTGTATGGCTTCCTGAAAGAGTGGGTCCAGGAGAACTGCGAGCCGGACACTGAGGAAATGTCCCTTATTCTCATGAAAGCGGTTTTTACCAGTCAGGACTTCCTCCAGGACGTCCCGGAAACCGAACGGGTTTTCCTTTAACAGAATAGAACAATACAATAGTTAGAACCGGAGATTGTCTCTCCGGTTTTTTTTTTGTAATTGTGCAATATGATGAATTTTATCATTTTCAGCTGGCTGGCTGGTAATACCAGACTTGTGTCCAACTTTCGAGCGGTTTTCCCGACTTGTATGTTTCTGTTTCTTGTTATTTGTACAGTATGAGAAAAAGATAAGATAGATTTTATTAAAATTGCACATATAATAAACGGACGTCTGTTTTTATACAACTTTTGTGAGAACTGCACAAATTTTAGACATCGCTTTTTCCGGAAACCTCGAACAGAACGCAATTTCGTGTTCTGTAAAAGGACCGGATCAGACTGTTAATATATAGATAAAGTCACGGGCAGGGTTAAGGAGCCGGTCCGCGCAGACTTTCTTTGGGATAAACATTTTTGAGATGATATGGGAAGTTTTGGGTATTACTATGTCCAGAAAAAGAGAATCGACAAGAAATGCAATCATCAATGCATTCATCATTCTGCTCTACGAGAAAGGTGAAGTTCGTTCCATCTCCGTCAAGGATGTCATTGAACGGTCTCATATTTCCCGTAGTACTTTTTATGCCTATTTTGACAACATTGATGAAGTGACAGCCGCCATGGCCAAACATTACGGCGATGACCTTGGTCGGATTCTGGTCGACCCGACGCCGGTCCGCGAGGGCATCACCGGCTATCGCGCTCTGTACTACCGACTTCTGAATTTTGTAAAGAATCACCAGACCATCTCTTCTGCTATCCTGCTGAACTACTCCAATGCAGGGGTGACCAAAGCCATTCAGGGACCCATGTGCGAAGCATTTCTGGAGCTCTATCGTCCGGCGCACCACACGGCATCGGAGACGCTCCTGAAATATGTTGCCCAATACTGGACTTACGGCATCTATGGCTTTATTAAAGAATGGCTTCGAAACGACTGCAGTCCGGGGGTAGATGAAATGTATCTTGTCCTGGACAAAGCCGTCTCCACCAGCACCGACTTTATGCTCAGTGCCGGATAAATTTGAAGAAAAAGGTACCTTTTTAATAAACGCACAAACTTAAGTGACATAACGTGAAAGGGATGAGTTTTATGGGGAACGACGCAACCGTCATTGCCCTTACAGGAAAGGGCGGTGTCGGCAAGACTTCTATTTCGGCAGCATCGGTCCGTATTTTAACGGAGCGGAAACCGGATGCCAAAATTCTGGCAATCGACGCAGACCCTGCTGTGGGACTGTCGACTGCGCTCGGCGTGACGGTTGAGGAGACTCTGGATGACATTCGGCTGCGCGTTGCCAACGATGTGACAGGAAATCTGAAAATACCGAGGATATCCTGGCAGAGGCCAAATTTCGTCTGCTCGAGGCCATGAAAGAGCGGGGAGATTTTGCCTTTCTCGCCATTGGCCGTCCGGAGGCGGAGGGTTGCTACTGCGCTATCAATTCCTACCTCAGAAATGTCATTGGCATGCTGGTCAAAGATTTTGACTATGTCATCATCGACGGCGAAGCGGGAATTGAACAGATCAACCGACGTGTCATGGACAAAGTGACTCATCTTCTGCTGGTTTCCGACCAGAGCCGGAAGGGCCTGCAGATTATCGGCACCATCAAAGATGTCTCCGACAAAATGATGATGTGCGACAAATGCGGGGTCATTATCAACCGTGCTATGGCACCGGAAAAAATTGACTTTACTGACATTCATGGGGCACCGCTCCTGAATGTCATCGGACCGGACGATACTCTGACAGAGATGGATATGGACGGCAAGAGCATTTTTGAAATTCCGTCCGACACCGTTCTCCTAACGGGCGTCACGAAGGCCCTGGAAAATATGGGAATTATCTAACAGACAAAAAAGAGGTGTTGTGAAATGAAGGACCTCAAGTATCTGTACTACTTCGAAAATCTGCTGCAGAATGCAGACAACGAGCTGGTACAGCAGGCCCAGAAAGATGGGAAAATCTGCATTGGATACACCTGCTATCACATGCCGGAGGTACTCCTGAATCTCCCGGGATGTTTTTCCGTACGTATCCGTGCACCGCGCACAGGTTCCATTGACATTGCAACGTATTACATGTCCAACTATACCTGTGAATTTTCCCGCTCTGTACTGGAACGCGCTATTGAGGGAGGCTATGAATTCCTCGATGCACTTGCAGAAGTCGATGCATGTTCAGCCATGAACCGCGTCGCGGAGCATTTTGAAATTCTGAAGGTCAACGACAAGGATAAGTTTTTTGTCACCCACCTGGATGTCCCTTATAAAGTAGAGGACTACAGTGTCGACCACATGGTTGTTCAGGAACAGCTCCATCTTCTGGATAAGCTCCATGATGTCTATGGCATCGATACGTCCGATGCGGCCATCCGCCAGGCGGTCAAAGAGCACAATGAGATGTGCAGCATTATCCAGGAGATCGGCGAGATGAGAAAGATGGAAAATCCGCCTATCACCGGCTACGAATTCGCCATTCTCGTTCTGACGACCTACACCTGCCCAACCTATCTCATTATCGACAAGCTCCGTGAGACTCTGGAAGAAATCAAACAGCGGAAACCAGATCCGAAACCCTGGTATCGCGCAAGAGTTGCCATTGTCGGCTCTGAGATCGACGATCCGGACCTTATCAAGCTCATTGAAGAGTGCGGCGCATTTGTGGTCGCAGACCGCTATTGCTACGGCTCCATACCCGGACGTGAAATCATTGAGCTCAACGACGATGAGCCTGCACTGAAGCAGGTTGCCCGTCACTACATGATGACCTCCGAGTGCCCGCGTTACATGGCTGAGGAAAAGGTCGAACAGCGCCGTCATACGGCGGACCGCCTTGCGAGAGAATACCACGCGGACGGAATTATTTACGAACAGATGAAGTTCTGTGATTTCTGGTCCTTTGAGCGGACTCTTGCGGGACACATTCTTCAGGCGGACTACGGATGGCCGGTTCTCTCCATTGACCGTCCTTACCGCTCCCGCGGTTCGGGTCAGCTCCGTACGAGGTTCCAGGCCTTTGTTGAGGCACTGGAGATTAAGAAGATCCGCAAGGAGAAAGAAGGTGCGGCCGTATGAGCAAAAAGCGCAAAACTGCAAAGAAGAGTGAGAAGATCCGCTACCCGGACCCGAAATTCTTCAAAATGAAGGACCACTTTAACTGGAAATACCAGAAGGAGAACATGAAAGAAGTGCTCTCCATTGCCAAAGATATGTTCAAGGAGACCGACTGGAAAGATGTCGGACAGGCCCGCGTCGATGACTGCAAAGCTTTTGCCAAACGCTGCAAAAAAGAGTACAGCTATCTGAAAGAGATGAGCCCGAAAGAGCGCTGGGATGTCGTCGTCAACGGTGAGAAATATCTCGGCGTTATGTACCGGACCGGACAGATGGCCTTTACCCGCCGTGAATGGCGCGGTGTGAAGGACACAGCCTATGACTTCTACGAGTGGGCCAGAATGTGGGGAATGCTGCTCTCCAGTTTTGGAAAAGATCTGGTTCCTGCCCTGGCAGGCGTTGTCAACTACCGCTGGATGGTTTCCTATTTCTGCTGCCACTCCTTCCTGGACAAGAACACCATGGGCCTGCGCGGCAAAGCGCTGAAGATGCACCATGAACTCATGTACGACATCTTCCGCTACGTCGCAGAGAACCTGGTCTTCCTTATGAAGGCAGACGAGAAGATCGGCAACTGCGAAGAGCTGTCCAAGAAGATCGTCCTGTTCGATGAGATGACCATGGGTCAGATTATGGCGGGCTTCCCGGACCTGGTCGGCATTCCGTATCAGCTGCTTCCGGTCTTCCTGCTGTCTGAGATTGACCAGCTCGCGTGCGAACCCTATATCGACGCGGTTGAGGCCTATGGCCTTCCGCCGGATACCTGCCCGGTTCCGACCTCGGAGTGCGGTGCCTGCGTACTGGATGCCCTTCCGCACCTGGGTTCCTGCTTCATTTCGAGTTCCATGCCCTGCGACGGCTCGGTTATGGCTTCTACCTATACTACCCGCCGTTATCAGGATCTTCCGACGTTCCATCTGACCTTCCCGGTTCGATACGAGGATGAGACAGTCATGCAGTATGCCGTAGACGATGTCAAAGAGTGCATCCGTTTCGTAGAAGCACAC
>R19__coassemble_920_pt1 | contig 11585 bp, 10 predicted proteins | sample R19__metabat2_high_PE_001 | metagenome-assembled genome bin R19
GGGTTCTGCCGTCTGCCGGCCGACGTGGCGAATGCGGCTTGCTTGACAAGATCTGAATACCTGTCCTAAAATGATTGTCTGAATTGATTTGGAACGGAGGCAACTATGGCAAAATCCGCAAAATATTCCAACAACAATATCTCTCAGCTGAAGGGTGCTGATCGGGTTCGAAAACGTCCGGCGGTCATCTTCGGCTCGGATGGACTGGACGGGTGTCAGCATTCCTTTTTTGAGATTCTCTCCAACTCCATAGACGAGGCCCGTGAGGGGTTCGGCAAACAGATCATGGTGACCCGCTATCTGGACCACTCGCTGCAGGTACAGGATTTCGGCCGCGGCATTCCGATGGACTTCAATGAGAACGAGAAGGAATACAACTGGAAGCTTGTGTTTTGCGAGATGTATGCTGGCGGCAAGTACAACACCAACGAGGCGGGCGGAAGCTATGAGTTTTCGCTTGGCCTCAACGGCCTCGGACTCTGTGCCACCCAGTACTCATCCGAGTTTATGGACGCCGAAGTCTACCGCGACGATATGTGCTATACTATCCACTTTAAGAAAGGCAACCCCTCCGGCCGCCTGAAGAAGGAACCGGCCCCCGGCCATCCCACAGGTTCCAGGATTTACTGGAAACCGGATACCGATGTCTTCACCGATATCAGCATTCCGCTCGAGTATTTTCAGGATATCATCCGCCGGCAGGCTATCGTCAACGCGGGTCTGACCTTTCTCCTGCGGGACGAAACCGCCCCTGGAAAATTCCAGGAGTACACCTTTCTCTATGAGAACGGCATCGTCGACTACATGAAAGAAACCGTCGGCGACGACGCATTCACTTCCGTACAGGAGTGGCGCACCGAGCGCGTCGGACGAGACCGTGCGGACAAGGATGACTACAAGGTCCTCATTCACGCAGCAGTCTGCTTTTCCAATAAGGTCCGTATAAAGGAGTACTACCACAACTCCTCCTGGCTGGAACACGGAGGCGCACCGGAAAAGGCCGTGCGCAGCGCCTTTGTCTCCCAGATTGACAGCTATTTAAAGCAGAACAACAAATATACGAAGTCGGACAAGAAAATCACATTCCAGGATATTGAGGACTGCCTCTGTCTGGTCATCTCCTCGTTCTCCACGCAGACATCGTATGAGAACCAGACCAAAAAGGCCATTACTAACAAGTTTATTCAAGAGGCCATGACCGACTTCTTTAAGCACCAGCTGGAAGTCTATTTTATTGAGAACAAGATGGACGCCGACCGCATTACCGACCAGGTTCTGGTCAACATGCGCAGTCGGGTTCGGGCTGAGAGCACAAGGCAGAATCTGAAAAAGACGCTCTCCGGAAGCATGGATATGTCCAACCGCGTCGCCAAATTTGTCGACTGCAGGACCAAGGACGTCGACCGCCGGGAGGTCTTTATTGTTGAGGGCGACTCTGCGCTGGGCGCCTGCAAGCAGGCGCGGGACTCGGAATTCCAGGCCGTTATCCCCGTGCGCGGCAAAATTCTCAACTGCCTGAAAGCGGACTACAACCGTATTTTTAAAAATGAAATTATTACCGACCTCATTAAGGTGCTCGGCTGCGGCGTCGAGGTGAAAACCAAGACCAAGGACATGAATTCTTTCTCCCTCGACCACCTGCGGTGGAACAAGATTATCATCTGTACCGATGCCGACGTCGACGGCTACCAGATCCGCACCCTTATCCTGACCATGATTTACCGGCTTATGCCGACACTTATTCGGGAGGGTAAGGTGTTTATCGCGGAGTCGCCGCTGTATGAGATCAACTATAAAGACCAGGTATGGTTTGCCTATACGGAGATCGAAAAAAAGCAGGTACTTGAAGAGCTGGAGGGGAAGAAGTATACCATCCAGCGTTCCAAAGGACTCGGTGAAAATGACGCCGATATGATGTGGCTCACCACCATGAATCCGCAGACCCGCCGTCTGATCCGAATCGACCCGTCCGATGCCGCCGCTACCGCTGCGCAGTTCAACCTTCTGCTGGGGGACAACCTGGCAGGGCGCAAGGAGCATATTGCAGAGGAAGGGCATAATTTCCTCGATCTGACAGATCTTTCGTAAGCTTTTAGAAGGGGAGGAACACAGATTCCATGGCAAAGAAACGCAAAACGCCGAAGACCAATCGGGAGGAGAATCCGAACGCCCATATCATGGGGGCCGGCGAGGTCGTCGATCAGAAAATCGTCGACACGCTGGAAATCAACTACATGCCCTATGCCATGAGCGTCATCATGTCCCGCGCCATCCCGGAGATTGACGGGTTCAAGCCGTCCCACCGGAAACTGCTGTACACGATGTACAAGATGGGCCTTCTGCGCGGCAGCCGCATTAAATCTGCCAATATTGTCGGGCGAACTATGCAGCTGAATCCCCATGGCGATTCGGCTATTTACGATACCATGGTCCGTCTCTCCAAAGGATATGAGGCACTTCTTCATCCTTACGTGGACTCCAAGGGCAACTTCGGTAAAGCCTATTCCCGTGATATGTCCTGGGCGGCTTCCCGATACACCGAGGCAAAACTCGCCCCGATCTGTGAGGAGCTCTTTCGGGATATCGACAAAGACACCGTCGACTTCGTTGACAACTACGATGCCAGTATGAAAGAGCCTACGCTGCTTCCGGTCACATTCCCATCCATTCTGGTCAATAACAATACGGGCATCGCGGTTGGTATGGCGAGCTCCATCTGCTCGTTTAACTTAAAGGAGATCTGTGACACCACGATTCAGCTGATCCGCAACCCCAATGCAGATGTCATGGACACGCTCCAGGCACCGGACTTCCCGGGCGGCGGCCAGATTCTTTTCGACCGCGACAAGATGCGGCAGGTGCTGGACACCGGCCGCGGCGGCATTTCCGTACGTTCGAAATATGCTTACGATAAGGAAAGCAACTGCATCGACATCACAGAGATTCCGCCTACCACCACCTCCGAGGCCATCATCGACAAGATCATTGAAAAGGCAAAGGCAGGTCAGCTGCGGGAAATCAGCGACATCCGCGACGAGACCGATAAATCCGGCCTGAAGATCACGATCGATCTGAAGCGTGGAACCGACCCGGACCGCCTTATGCGGAAGCTCTATAAATCCACCCCTCTGGAGGACTCGTTCTCCTGTAACTTCAATGTCCTTATTGCCGGTACCCCACGGGTGCTCGGCGTCAAAGACCTGCTCACGGAGTGGATCTCGTTCCGCACCGAGTGCGTCCGCCGCCGGGTCTATTTTGACCTGACCAAGGCCCAAGAAAAACTTCATCTTCTGCAGGGTCTGGAGAAGATCCTGCTGGATATCGATAAGGCTATTAAAATCGTCCGGGAGACCGAGGAAGAGGCAGAGGTTGTCCCAAATCTCATGATCGGCTTCGGCATCGATGAGACCCAGGCGGAGTATGTGGCGGAAATTAAGCTGCGTCACTTAAACCGGGAGTTTATTCTCAAACGTCTGAAAGACGTCGAAGACCTGGAAAAAACAATTAAAGATCTTCAGGCGACGCTGAACGACCGCAGCCGTATTCAGGATATAATCGTCGATGAACTCACGGAAGTCGGGAAGAAATACGGGCAGCCACGCAAGAGTGTGATCGTCTACGCCGCCGACCTGGAAGAAGAGGAGGAAGAGGAGGAGACCGTCTCCGACGATCCGGTCGTCCTCCTGTTCACCAAAGACGGCTATTTCAAGAAGTTCAAGCCGCAGGCACTTCGCATGAGCGGCGAACAGAAGCTGAAAGAGAACGATGTCGTCACACAGGAAGTTGAGACGACCAATGACAAGGAGCTGCTGTTCTTTACCGACCGGCATCAGGTCTATAAAACAACGGTCGATGCCTTCTCCTACGGCAAAGCCGCTAATCTCGGAGACTATATCCCCACCGTTCTCGAGTTCGATGAGGGGGAAAATGCCATTTACATGGCAGTGACCGACCAGAAATACCGCGGGTATATGATCTTCCTGTTTGAAAACGGAAAGGCTGCCCGAATTGAGATGTCCTGCTATCAGACCAAGACGCACCGCAAACGTCTGCTCAGTGCCTACTCCGACAAGTCACCGCTGGCCGGCATCCTCTATGCCCCTGAGGACTGCGACCTCGTTCTGCAGTCTTCCGGCGGCCGGCTGCTCCTGCTGAACACCGCAGCTATCTCGGCCAAGTCCACGAAGACTTCTATTGGCGTCGCCATTATGCGTCTGAAGAAGGGACAGCGCGTTATGGGCATGCGTCCTTACGTCCCGGGCGAATTCAAGCACCCATCCCGTTATAAGACCAAAACGTATCCGGCGCTGGGAGCTTTTCCGGCTGCAGAGGACACAGAAGGGGAACAGCTTACATTGACGACAGATTAACGCCGTTTTTATCTTGAAAACCGTAATTGCTTATGATAGAATATCGAAGTTAGCGAAAAGCGTAATCTATCTTGCTGTCAATTTTTATATAAGTACGGAGGAATTTCCATGTCAGGTTTACAGATGGCCTTTGCCATTGTCTTAATTGTTGTATCGCTTGTAATGATTATTGTTATCAGCCTTCAGAAAAACCGTGAGGCCAACGCATCCGGCGTCACCGGTACCAGTGCTGCAGAAATGAACAACAATAACTTCTTTGACAAGTCCGGTGCCCATGCAAAGGACAATACACTTGCCAAGTCCACAAAGGTACTCGGCGTGCTCTGGGCGGCCATCTCCCTTGCATGTGTTCTTGTTATTCTGTTCGTCAAATAATCATTTTCAGATGACATTGGGGGAGTGCTTTTCAGCACTCTCTTTTCTTCTGATTTTTTCTCGAAAGTACGGGAAAAAATCGAAAAAACTTCTTGACTTCTCCAATGTCATACAGTAGAATATAACACGTTGCAAGACGACAGCAGACGCCGTCTGAAGCACATATGACTCATTAGCTCAGTTGGCAGAGCACTTGACTTTTAATCAAGGTGTCCGGGGTTCGAATCCCCGATGGGTCACCATCTAAAAGGCCTTGAATCCACGTATGTACGTCGGTTCAAGGCTTTTTTTCTGTCTCTGGATTCTTTTCCTGGAAGGCCTGAAATACCGCAAAAAGGGGCTGCTATGGCATAAACCTATGCAATAGTGTATGCACAATTTGCCCCTGCAACCTCCCTGCTTTCAGATATGCACAATTCCGCAAAAAACGTCTCTTCTTTTTTACATTTGTAATGCTACAATAGGGACAGGAGGTTTTGTGTATGAAAAAAATATTTGCGGCTTTGCTCGCACTTGCTATGGTACTCTCGCTCTTCAGCGTCAGTGCGCTGGCAATAGGAAAAGACGCTGCGGGCAACAGCGCGGTCAATACGGGAACGCTCAGCAGCATTCTCGGTCGGAAAAAGGCCACCAGTTCCAAGAGTGACTTCGTCAATGCCGGCAACGACAACGAAAATATCCATGGCATCGTCGACGTCGGCGTGCCGCTCTCCGACATCGGCTCTGCCAATGAGAATATTCATGGAATTGTCGGCGTCAAGGTGCCGCTCTCCGATATCGGATCCGGCAATGAAAACGTCCATGGAAATATCTCTATTACACTGCCGACCGCGAGTGCATCCAACACGGAATCGAAAGATCAGGGCCTTCGCGCATTGGTCTCGGCCAGTGTTCCCCTCTCCAACGACAACGGTAAAATCGGACTTTCCAATGTCGGTTCGGAGAACCGCAACCTGCGCGACAACGTCATTAATGTTCAAAATACCAATTTAAACGTCAACGTCAACGTAGGAGTTTTTTCCATCATGAATCAGAACGGGACAGTCTGACCAGGAGGTTCTGAAAGGAGCAGTTTCATGCGAATGACCGAGAAGGAGCTTCAGGCCCTGCTGAAAGACAGCATTCCGCTGCGACATCAGGGAGAAGGGCGCCGTCTGAGCTATCTGCAGGAGCAGCAGTTTCTCGAGAAAATACAGAGGGGGGAGTATCGAAGCATCTCGGTGCATCCCTTTTCCGAGATCGCGGAGGAGATCGGCAGCGAGGAATGGGATGTGGAGCCGCGGAAAGCATGCGAATATATCTCGGTCATCCTGATTTCCCAGAGCGTCCGTGCCGCCATGGCAGGCGGCGCTCCGCCTGACTCGGTCAATGAATTCGGCGACCGGATGCTGGTACGATTGTCACAGACGGAGGAAATCTCAGAGATGGAAGCCATTCTCAACGATGCTGCGGTCGGGTGTGCCTATCTTGTCTTTCGCGGAAACAGCGAAACAGCGAAAGATCTGACGGCACGCACTAGGCGCTATGTCGAGAAGCACATCCATGAAAAAATATATCTGCTGCAGATTTCCGAAAGTCTGGGTGTGAGTACGTCCTATCTGTCCCGTGTATTTTCCCGTTCCGAGGGAATCCCGCTTCAGAATTATATTCAGAGGGAAAAGGTGGAAGAGGGGGCCAGGATGCTTCTCGACAGCAGCATCTCAGTCTCTGACATAGCCCGGTCTCTCTCTTTTCAGTCCCCTAGTTCATTCGCGGAGGCTTTCCGCAAATGGAAAGGGGTCTCCCCTTCCCGGTTCCGGGAGCAGTATTTTGTTGAGGAGACCAAAAAGTAAGATACAGACTCACCTGTTTTGACCGTGCTCTGCGCTCTGCAGGGTGCGGCCTTTTTCTGTTACCGCACAAATAGAAAAAACAGAAAAATTTTTTTACTAAATTTGCAAGGATTTTCATTAGACAACAACTGTAGTTTGATGAAAAGTATGACAAAATGGAAGCAGTTGTACGGAATTTCGTGATACAATCGGACAAAATTGTCGTAATATGCCAGAATCGAACAAATTTGACGAAAAAATATAGTTAAGTAAACTAAAAATTGAACTCAAATTGATTCGGAGGCATGTTTTATGAACGTAGGAAAAAAGACCTATTACAACCGTTATCCCACCGTCTTTATCCACGGTTTCCTCGGCTGGGGATCCGATGATAAGATTGACTCTACGGTTCACTACTGGGGTGCTACCAAAGACAGAGATCTCCTGGCGCATCTTCGGGAAAAGGGGTATGAAGTCTACAATCCTTCTGTCGGCCCGTTCAATGCAGCGTGGGACCGCTCCTGCGAACTGTATGCCCGCATTATGGGCGGCACTGTCGACTACGGCAAAGTCCACAGCGAAAAGTATGGCCACAAGCGCTATGGAAGAACGTATCCCGGATTCTTGAAAGACTGGGGAACCGAGGGCGACCACGCCAAGATCAACCTGATCGGCCACTCCTTCGGAGGACCGACAGTCCGCATGTTTGCCGAGCTCATGGCAAACGGCAGCGAAGAAGAGCGGGCAGGCACTCCGGCCGGTGAGCTCAGCGGCCTTTTCGAGGGCGGCCACAAGGATATGATTCATACCGTAACGACACTCTCCGGCGTCAACAACGGTACCACCTATGATGACCTGCACGGAAAGAAAGGTATGGAATTCGTCACCCGCCTCCTGCTGGAACAGATTGTCCGGGTCGGCGATTCCCGTTATATGCGGTTTAAAGACTACCATATGGAGCAGTGGGAACTGATGGATGACCCGGTCCACAACAAACGGTTCCATCTTCAGCGGCCGGCGACCCGGTATAAACAGATTAAACGGTTTTTGAAGAACAACTTCGACAATATCGGGTATGAGATGAGCCTGGAAGGCATGAGCGAGATCAATGAAAAGATTCAGCCCCAGAGCAATACTTATTACTTTGCACGGCGCGCCTGCCGGACCCACCCGGACCGAAAGGGCAACCAGGTTCCGGACAAGAATATGAGTGCTTTCTGCGATATCCCGGGATTCCTGAGCGGACGCTATATCAATAATGATCTGAAGAAGTACGGCTTCAGCCGGAAATGGCTTCCGAATGACGGATTCGTCAACACGGAAGGTCTCTCGGCGCCGCTCAACGAGCCGTATATTGACTGGGATCCGACGGTACAGCTGAAACCCGGTCTCTGGTACAATATGCCGGTGGAGGACAAAGACCATATGTCCTGGATGGGATTTGGTGAAAAGACCACGGTTCTGTTCCGCTATTATGAAGACATGCTGGAGCTGTTCCGCATGCTTCCGGACGGCGAATAAAAGAATATAATATACTGTCTGCGAGGCAGGCCGGGATTCCGGCCTGCCTCTTTACTTTTTACGGCAACTTTGATAGAATTTGTTTCGTTCAAAAGCGGATGGTATTCCCCAATGGGAAACTGTACCGACGATTTGACTCTATGGGAAGGCAGAAGATAGCATCCAGTCCAAAGGAAAGGACAGGGTGATGCCATGAACATCGGCTTTCTAGGCGCGGGAAAAGTAGGCTTTACTCTCGGCAGATTTTTCACCGAAGAAGGACTTCCGCTGACCGGTTATTACAACCGGCATCGAGAAGCCGCAGAAGAGGCTGCCCGTTTTACGGGTTCGGCCATGTTTGAAAGCATGCAGCAGCTGGTTCAGATGAGCGATGTTATCTTTTTTACCGTTCCGGACGGTGCAGTTATACCGGTCTACCGGAGCATTCCCAAAGACCTTCTCGCAGGGAAACAGCTTTGTCATTGCAGCGGTGCACTGACTGCGGAGGACGCTTTTCCGGGCGCCGCTCAGGCAGGTGCATCTATATTGTCTATCCACCCGCTCTTTCCGGTCAGCAGCAAATCTGCCTCTTACCGGGAACTGAAGGGTGCTTTTTTCTGTCTTGAAGGAGATACGAAGTGTGTCCATGCCTGGAGTGAAAGGCTCCATGGGTTCGGCTGCCCGACCATCTCCGTCCGGGCTGCTGACAAAGTGCGCTATCATGCGGCCTGTACCATTTCTTCCAATCTTGTCTGCGCACTGGTGCAGGAGAGCCTGGATCTGCTTGCTGCATGCGGGCTCTCGGAGCAGACTGCTCTGAGAGCGCTGACACCGCTCATCCGCTCCAACCTGGAACACATCCTGGAGGTCGGGCCGCAGCAGGCACTGACTGGGCCGGTAGAGCGCAACGATACCGGGACGGTCGCCGGACACCTGAAGGCAATCGAACGCCGGAGCGATCTTGATCTGTATCGCGCAGGGTCGGAAAGACTGACCGAGATGGCCGAACAGCGTCATCCGGACCGGGATTATTCCGTTATGCATCATCAACTGGAGAAGGAGTCCTGAGTTATGAAAAATACCGTCAGCACGCTGCTCCGCCGAAAGTCGGAGGGGGAAAAGCTGTCGATGATTACCGCCTATGACTACACCACAGCAAGGCTGGTAGATGATTCCGGAATTGACATGGTTCTGGTGGGCGACAGCCTTGGCATGACCATGCAGGGGTATGAAAATACGATTCCTGTAACAATGGAAGAATCTATTGTCTATGGCCGAAGTGTGGCCCGCGGCTGTCAGAATGCCCTTGTCATCATGGATATGCCTTTTATGAGCTATCAGACCTCTCCGGAACTGGCGCTGGAGAATGCCGGACGCCTCATGAAGGAGACGATGGCTGACGCGGTCAAGCTGGAGGGCGGAAAAGAGGTCTGTCCGCAGATCAGGGCGATTACGGCTGCGGGAATTCCGGTCTGTGCCCACATCGGCATGACGCCCCAGTCGGTGCACGCTATGGGCGGATTCCGTGTTCAGGGCAAAGATGAGGCCAACGCAAGACGAATTCTGGAAGACGCCCTTGCCGTGGAAGAGGCCGGTGCCTTTGCCGTGGTTCTGGAGTGTATTCCGCCGAAACTGGCAGCGCTGATTACAGAAAAACTGAGTATCATTACGGTTGGCATCGGTGCCGGCGTCTGCTGCGATGCTCAGGTCCTGGTCTATCAGGATATGCTCGGTATGACAGAAGGCCATACGCCGAAATTTGTCCGCCGTTTTGGTGAAATCGGGGAGGCCATGAAAGAAGCTTTCCAGGACTATGACCGAAGCGTCAAAGAGGGAACTTTCCCGACCGAACAGGAGTCCTACCTTAAGAGCGACCTCTCGGAGGAGCTTTACCAGACATTGAGAAATGATTATGAAGGGAACGAGATTCTATGATCATTGCAGAGACCATTGCAGATGTCCGCAAAAATGTAAAAGAGTGGAAGCAGCAGGGACTGACCGTCGGCCTGGTTCCGACAATGGGCTATCTCCATGAGGGTCATGCCAGCCTGGTCGATAAGGCTGTCTCCATGTGCGACCGGGTTGTCGTCTCCGACTTTGTCAACCCCACCCAGTTCGGCCCCAATGAGGACCTGGACACCTACCCGCGGGACTTCAAGCGCGACTGTGCTCTGCTGGAAGCCCACGGTGCAGATCTTGTCTTCCACCCGGCGGTCTCCGAGATGTACGATCCAGATGCGGCCACCTATGTGGAAATTTTGAGCGATATGCCGAAACAGCTCTGCGGAAAGACCCGCCCAATCCACTTCCGCGGTGTCTGTACCGTTGTCTCGAAACTGTTTCATATCGTTACGCCGGATAAGGCGTTCTTTGGACAGAAAGATGCCCAGCAGCTGGCCATTATCCGTAAAATGGTCCGCGATCTCTCCTTCGACATTGAGATCGTCGGCTGTCCTATCGTCCGGGAGCCCGACGGCCTGGCACGCTCTTCCCGCAACACGTATCTGAGCCCGGAGGAGAGACAGGCTGCACTCGTGCTCTCCCGGTCCATCGCGCTCGGAAAGCAGCTTGTGGAGGGCGGCGAAACCGACGCCCGGGAGATCGAGCGGAAGATGACAGAGGAAATTGAAAAAGAGCCGATGGCCAAGATCGACTATGTCTCTGTTGTCAACGGAACGACAATGATGCCCTCCGAGAAAATCGACGGCAATAACCTTGTCGCCATTGCCGTCTATATTGGAAAGACCCGCCTTATTGACAACTTTATCGTGGAAGGAGATTTTATTCAGTGACCATCACGATGCTGAAAGGAAAAATTCACCGCGCTACGGTCCGCCAGTCGGAGCTCAATTATGTCGGGTCCATTACAGTGGACGCTGAGCTTCTGGATGCCGCCGGCATCCTGGAATATGAGAAGGTTCAGATTGCCGACGTGGACAACGGAGCACGGTTTGAGACCTACACCATTGCAGGGGAGCCCGGCTCCGGCATGATTTGCCTGAACGGCGCTGCAGCCCGCTGCGTCAATAAAGGTGACAAGATTATCATTATGTCTTATGCAGAGATGACGCCGGAGGAGGCCCGTACCTTCTCGCCGAAAGTTGTATTTGTAGATGAGAACAATCTGATCTCCCGTGTGACCCGCTATGAGAAGCACGGGCAGCTCTATGATGCGGAGTAACCTATGCGAGATTTGACCGGAAAATGTGTGCTGCTCGGCGTGACAGGCGGCATTGCCGCCTATAAGATGGCCAATGTCGCCAGCGCTCTGACCAAAGCCGGTGCGGACGTTCATGTCATTCTGACCGAACACGCGCAGGAGTTTATCACGCCCCTGACCTTTGAGACGCTGACTCATAACGCCTGTGTCACAGATACCTTTGACCGCAGCACCCCGTATGAGGTGACTCATATCTCGCTGGCAAATGCGGCCGACCTTATTCTGATTGCGCCGGCAACGGCAAATATCATTGCCAAGCTGGCCCATGGCATTGCCTCCGTGGAGTGCGGGCTGGGCCTGTCCCGCAAG
>R19__coassemble_988_pt1 | contig 10994 bp, 14 predicted proteins | sample R19__metabat2_high_PE_001 | metagenome-assembled genome bin R19
GATGAGCAGGCAGGCCACAGAGCCGAGTACGCCGATGAGGGAGGACCAGTGATTGTCCTCTTTCTTCCACTGGTCGAGGAAGATGATGAGAAACATGGCGATCATGACGAAGTCCAGTCCATCGGCCCGGAAATGAATGGCATTGCCCAGAATGCCTCCGATGGCGGCACCGGCTACCCAGTAGAAGCGATCCAGCCAGGTGACCCAGAGGTAGAACCAGCCGCGGTCTGCCTCCTTTGGCACTTCGGCCATGTAGTTGACCGCGAAAGTCTCATCACTTAGCCCGTAGATGAGCGGGAACTTCTTCCAGCCCATGTTCCGATATTTGTCCAGCATGGAGATGCCATAGAACAGGTGCCGCATTTGAATGAGCAGCGACATGATTAGTGCCTGGAGCGGTGCAAATTTGCTCATGAGCATGGAGACGGCGAGAAATTCGAGGGAACCGCCGTAAATGGTGAATGCCATGAGAATGGGGTAGTAGAATGGAAACCCCTTGGTTCCCATGAGTACGCCGTAGGAAATGCCGAGAAAAACGTATCCGGCCATGACCGGGACGGTACGGGGAAATGCTGCTTTCACCGCCCGCAGGCGCCGGCTCCGCTTGTCGGAGACCTGAATGTTATCCGGGGAATGGGACAAAAGGATACTTCCTTACCAAAATGTACGTTAATAATATTCCAGCTTTTTTTCGCGGACCATTGCAATCAGCTCCCGGCCGGTCTCCTCCAGTTTGGCAGCGGCTTCCTGTGTCGTATCGGAGAGCTCCGGACGATTCCGATCCAGTGTATCGCGGATGAGAGAGGGATAAACCCGGTAAATCTGCCGAATGTGGCGGGCCCTCCAGCCCGTGGCGATCCGGATGTTTTCCCGTGCGCGGTCTAAGTTCTCTGTGGCGTCGCGAATGCGTTCTCCGCCGTTTTTGGCTTCTCGCCGGAACTTGTCCAGAACGCCCTGGATCTTGGCGACATCAGCAGTGGCCGAGACGGTACGGGTCAGGTCGACGACGAAGACGATCAGCCCGAGGACGAACAACAGGAAAATCCGGTCCCAGCCAAGGTTGTCCCGCAGCGTGCGGAACAGCCAGCTGGTGACGGGCCAGATTACTTTGGTGAAGAGCAGAGAGGCGCCGCCCCAGATGAGGGTGTGCTTCAGGTCAATGCGCCCGTTGATGTTCCAGGGCTTTCCGGTGTAGTCCCACCAACGCGCATGGAAGAGCTTCTCCATGCTCCAGCTGGTAAAATATTCCACGGCGTCGCAGAGGACGATGCCGATGACAATGGTTTTCCAGTAGGAACTGGAGACCGGCACCAGGGCAAAGGTCATGACGAGTCCGCAGACGCCGTAGATGGGCGTGACAGGTCCGCGGAGAAACCCGCGGTTGATGAACCGGAAGCTCCGGTGCTCTTTGGAGGCTTCGGCCATACTCACATAGAGCGATTCTCCCAGCCAGCCGAGAAAGGCGTAGAACAGGAAGATCAGAAAATATTGGATGGTAAGAAACATGGATCCTCCGGGGTCAGAGGCGGAAATTCCGCAGGGTCTCCTGCATGGCGCAGTATTTGTCGGCGAGCGTCAGGGCCCATGCCTCCCGGTAGCGGGGCGGGATAGGCGTCAGCGGCCACATGTGGCGCAGGATGGCATTTTCTTCCACAGGGGACAGATCGGTGATTTCCTTTGCATTCTGCAGTGCAAACCGCGGATGGCGGAACCCGTGCAGCCGATGGCTGCCGTCGCCGGGCTCGTGCCAGTCATAAGTGACGTAATCGTGCAGAATGCCGGCCCTGGCACCGGCCCGGGCGTCCCACCCATGTTTTTTGCAGATGCGGTAGGTCATGCGCGATACACGGCGGACATGCTGCAGCGTGGTAACATCGCCGTGCTGATAAAACCGGCTCAGATTCTGAATGCCGGGCTGCTCGAGCAGATCCTGAATAAAGGAATCGTATTCGGTCGTCTCCAATTCGGACACTCTCCTTTGTTTTGCTTGGATGCGTGGTATTATACCATAGATTTTATTGCACCGTTTCCGTTCTCGTGATAAAATGTTGACCAAGTTATCATTCACGTGCGTAGCACGATTCGGAGGTTGTTCATGCTCGGCAAATATGTACGAGTGAAAGTGACCGCTCCGATTCACACGAAAAATGAGGCCGAGGGCTTCACCTATGAACTGAATTTCGGGGAAATTCGACTGGTCACATCCCACTCGAAAGTTACACTGAAGGCGTTTGTCATGGGTATTGACCGACCGGTCCGGGTGTTCGACGGCGTAATTATCGCAAGTCTTCTGAAACGGGGAAAAATCTATTATGTCGTCGCACCGAAAAGTCGGAAGTATATTATCCACGATGTACGCAAAGCAACCGCGTTTTTCCATCCAGAGACCATTCGCTGCTACTATGAGCGCTCCTGCGGTGCCGTTGTCCGGCGCGTGCAGAACGGGCAGCCCCAGTACCTGCTTATCAAAAACAAACGCAGTGCCCACTGGAGTTTTCCGAAGGGTCACATGGAATACGGAGAGACCAAAGAGCAGACCGCCAAGCGCGAGGTGCTTGAGGAGACCGGCGTGCACATTAAAATTGTGCCCGGGTTCCAGCAGTCTTCCACTTATATGATCCAAAACCGCATCAGCAAGACCGTCATCATCTTTGCCGCCACGACCAAGGACCGGCGGACCATCAACCAGGAATCGGAAATCGAGGCATCCGTCTGGCTCCCGTATGAGGAGGCCTATCGTTGGCTGAAGTTTGAAAATGACCGAAAAATCCTGGCGGCGGCCAAAAAATGTCTGGACCGGCAGGCGGCCATGCAGGCCAGCCAGCGCCGGAGAAAGCGGTCCAAAAAGAAAAACACGGTATCCTGAACGGAATGAGGGCTGCCGCACAGCTGTTGTCAGCTGCTGCGGCGGCCCTTTTGCTTTTTCCCTCACTTACTTTGATGACAGTACCGGTCATCAAAGTTCGTACTTCTGATGCATGCAAAAGCATACTACGATAGATACAGAGAACAAACAGAGTATGTCAATGGAGACGGAACCGGTTCATTCCCGTGACTGTCTCCATTGCACTTTCAGGAGGAATTATCATGACGGAAATCAAAAAGGTGAAAATTACGGTCTTTCGCACCAACTACTATGAAGATCTCATGGCAGAGTACGGCGCCGAGGGGTTAGGTGTATGTGAGCTGCACGCCCCCGGCCAGGTCTTCTACTCCAACGGCTGGCAGAAACCCACCGGTCTCTGTGACAACGCATGGAAATGCATGCAGGACTATGTTCTCGAATGCGCCATGCACGGCGGCCCCATTTACGGCAAGGGCGTCTGGTGCAAACAGGACAATCTGGTTATTGTCGGCTGCAATGACGGCCTCCGCGCGGTCATCTTCAAAGTGGAAGGAACCGATGAGACGGCAGAGGTCTTTGAAGAGAACTGATCTGTCTGAGAGCCGGAACGGTGTTTTCGCCGTGCCGGTTCTTTACTTCAGTGAGGATATAATCTGTGTTATGATCGTGTCGAACGCAATGATGCGGAAAGACTGTCCCTCTGGGGCAGTTTTTCTGATATCCGAGGGGGAATGAATTGGTTACCGTGCGAGTCCTCGGAAGCTATGGGACCGAATCGGTAGAGGCTGTGCTGCGCCAGATGTTTGACGCAGAGGAGAAGTCGATCGCCTTTGTGGAGGACCCGGAGGCTGTGCCCGATGTCATGATTGTCACGGCTATGCTGGCCTATCCGAACTGCTTCGGAAACTCCTATCTGAAGCTGCAGGATTCCATGCTGGAACAGATGGACAAAGTGCTGGAGAACGGCGGCCGCGCCGTGGTCAACAGCGTCTACCGTTTCTTATGTCTGCGGGAGCGGAACCATCCGAACTTTGTCGAGTTTGAGGCGGAAAAAGATCCCATTCAGACCTTGCGCCCGGGCACCCGGGCCCAGGAGGCGGCACTGGCCGCCAAACTGGCGGCGCAGCCCTATCTGAAAGAGGAGACCATAGACCGCGTTATTGAAAAATTCCAGGGCATACCTGGCCATTTCTATCTGGTAGCGGAGCGGAAGGGCGTCTGGTACTTTGACAACTCCACTGCCTCCATCCCTTCCCATACGACTATGTCTCTGCTGACGTTTGAGGACCCTATCACCCTGATCACCGGGGGGAGATATGGACCCGGAGCACCCGTTTCCGTTCGGAGGCATTGCTCTTATGGTGGTCTCCTATGTAGACAACGTTATTCTCTACGGCAATTCCGCCGATGAGCTGGAGAATCAGGTCATCCAGGCACTGAAGCCACGAATAAGCCATACATTTATCTTCCGGGCAGAGAGCATGGAAGAGGCCGTCGCCATGGCGGCAGAGGAGACACAGGAAGGCACCGCATGTCTGTTTTCCCCCTCGGTGCAGGCTGAGGAGGGAGAAGGTGTTTGATTAGGCGAAATTTTTCGCAGGGAGGTACTGGCGTTATGAGTATGCGCGGACGAGACGGAGAGGTTCGCAGTCTCTCGGACACTCCATTTGGCTACACGATGCAGATCATCAGCGGCAAATGGAAAATGGTAATTCTGTACATCCTGTCGGAACGTCAGCCGGTCCGTTTTAATGAGATGCAGAAATTTATCGGCAACATTACCTACAAGACCCTCAGCCTTCAGCTCAAGGAGCTGGAGAAAGACGGCATTGTGGAGCGCAAGGGGTACCCGCAGATTCCGCCGAAAGTGGAATATTATCTGACGGAACGGGACATGTCTTTAATCCCGATTCTCAATGAGCTGGGCTGCTGGGGCGTGGACCACTAGGACAATGACGGGAATCCCTGAGAGACAAAAAAAGATGTGCCGATGGCACATCTTTTTTCTGTTCTTTTATCCTTCCAGATGCGCTTCGCCCCAGTCCTTCAGCTCCAGCAGAATGGGAATCAGGCTGTCCGCACTTGAGGTCAGCGAATATTCAACCCGGACCGGTATTTCATCGAACTGACGGCGAAGTACCAGGCCATCCGCCTCCATCTCCTTCAGCGACTGGGCGAGCATGGTATTGGTAATTCCAACAATGGTACGCCTCAGCTCACCATAACGCATGGGACCGCGGCTGTTCATGGCGCAGAGGATCAGAATTTTCCACTTGCCGCCGATTAAGTCCAGCACCCGCTTCAGACCGCAGCCGTCACCGCCGACGGTCTCACAGATCATTTCTTTTGCCATATATTGTCCTCCTGCTCAGCTTTTCCTTACTATGTAAGTTCTAACTGCGTACTTGATACATTTTTCTTACCAACTATAATAAACTTACAAGATAAAAATCACAATCGACAGGAGGCGTTCCTATGGAATACACATTCACCAAAGAAAACTTCAACCAAGAGGCGGCGCAGAGCAGCGTCCCGGTTCTCGTCGACTGCTATGCCGACTGGTGCGGCCCCTGCAAGCGCATGGCGCCCTGGGTGGAAAAACTGGCGGATAAGTTCGACGGCAGGGCCAAGGTCGGGAAAATTAACGTCGACGAACAGCCGGAGCTCGCCAGCTACTTCCAGATTGAGAGCATTCCGACGTTCCTCTTCATTCAGAACGGCCGCGTCGTGGAGCGCGTCGTCGGCGCGGTCCCGCCGAACCAGCTGGAGAGCAAGTTAAACGAGCTCATCTCAAATGCGTGATCGATCCACTGGATCGCCGTACAGGTTTATACAGCTCGTTGAATTGGCGGGACAGTTGCTAAATAACTAACAGTTGTTGAGTGAAATCGAAGAGCTTGTCAAAGAATGATAGCACGCTGTTATGAAAAGAGCCGCTGTCTGCTTCTGGAGAAATATCAGAAGACAGATGCGGCTTTTTTGCTTTGACCGTGTACTAATGCACAGGATAATAATGGAAAATGATCGATTAATCGGTTGCTTTTCCGGCTTCTGATGCTTCGGCTACTTCAATAAGTTTGCCGGTTTTCACATCATAGATATAGCCGTAAATTGGGATGTTTCCAGGGACCAGCGGATGATTCCGGATACGCTGAACGTCGTCGACAACGCTCTGTGCCAAATCGGTAATTGGGAGAAAGTTGATGTACTTTCCTTCAGTGGAACCTCCCTCGTGCACAGGATTATACCAGCCGTTCGTTCCGATCTCTGCAGTCTGGAGACTGTCTTCCAACAGGGAGGCGAGCTGATCATTTTGGAATGTAAGCATTCCGCAGTCTGTATGATGAATAACAAACCACTCTTTTGTGCCCAGCAGTTTGGTGGAAATAATTAACGAGCGTATTGTATCGTCTGTAACACGGCCTCCTGCATTTCGAATGACATGGGCATCTCCTTCTGCCAATCCGGCAAATTTTGCTGGATCAAGACGGGCGTCCATGCAGGTGACAATGGCAAACTTTCGGCTTGGGCGAATTGCGAGATCTCCTTTGTCGCCAAAGGAATCGGCATATTTCTGGTTAGCGATTAGAATTTCAATTTTGGCACTCATAGAGGATGCCTCCTTTTCTAATATGATGGTTCTATTTTAGCGGATTCTCTATTAAATTTAAACATTCATATATGAATACTAGGAAATAATAAATATCTTTTAACTATACCAAAGTACAGCTTTATTTATATGAAAAGAAGGAGCGGTCAATGTCATCTCTGGCTGATGACATTGACAAAAGGCCGGATCAGCAACGACGATATTGTGCTCTACTCCATCGGAGGCATGCCGGTTGAGGACGTCGCCTGGGGCAAGGTCTGCTATGAGAATGCCAAAAAGCTGGGTCGCGATACGAAACTGAAGATATGGGACTAACCATATCTTTTTTAGGAGGAAACACCATACTATGTTTTTTATGTCTCATTGAATGGCGGAACAGTTGCTAAATAACTAACAGTTGTTAAGTGAAATCGAAGAGCCTATTAAGAAACGACAGCCTGCCCGAAAGGGTGGCTGCCGTTTCTTTTTGCCGCAGAGAAAATGAGATCCACCTTTTTGGAAGAATCCCATTTCGTGATAAGCTATGTTGTAGAGGAAGGAGGCGGAGAGCCATGAACAGAGAAGAGATGTGGAATGCTGTCGTCAACTGCGACGCCGAATATGATGGAAAGTTTTATTATGCGGTGAAGTCGACCGGAATCTACTGCCGGCCATCCTGTAAATCGCGCCAGCCGAAGCGGAAAAATATGGCGTTCTTCTGTACCCGGGAAGAGGCTGAGCAGGCCGGTTTTCGGCCCTGCAAGCGCTGCCGGCCGGATCTGTTAGAGTATGATCCCGCTGTTGAGCTCGCGCAGGACACCAAACGGCTTATCGATGCCCATTTTTCTGACCCGGCCCGGCTTTCCGCCGATATGAGGCATATGGGCGTTACCCGCAAGCACCTGACCGAGGTGTTTAAAAAAGAGTATGACATCACGCTGTCGGAATATATCAAGCAGACCAAGATTGCCCACGCAAGGCAGCTGCTGCAGGATGGAACGGACATTCTGGAGACGGCAGATACGGTGGGATTCCCCAATCTGTCCCAGTTCTGTGATCAGTTCCGGAAGCAGACCGGAATGACGCCTGCGCGGTATCGGCAGCTGTTCGCCGACAATATTAGTCGGATGCAGATGGAAACGCCTATCGGAACGCTGCGCCTGATCGCCTCCTCCGATTCGGTTCTGTGCATCGAGAAAGGGGAGCTGCAGGAAGACCGGATTCTCCACAGCAATCCATCGGGGGAGCTGCTGCAGCAGTGCGGGCAGGAACTGAAGGAATATTTCGCAGGAAAGCGCCGCCGTTTTGACCTCCCGCTGGCGCCGGAGGGGACCAACTTCCAGAAGAACGTCTGGGCGCAGCTGCAGAACATCCCATACGGGGAAACGCGGACCTACCGTGAGCTTGCCGAGATGACCGGGAACGCGAAGGCCGCCCGCGCGGTGGGCATGGCGAATCACTGTAACCCGATTCTTATCGTGGTTCCCTGTCACCGGGTTATCGGGGCGGACGGCAGCCTGACAGGATACGCTGCCGGGCTCGAGGCGAAGAAATATCTGCTCCGGCTGGAAGAGGGGCTGGCGCATGCCTGAACAGTATTTTCCCTATGGGGAAACTAAGCTGCGCTGGCTCTCGGAGCGGGATCCCGCTCTGGGCGCATACATTCATCGCATGGAGCCGCCGAGACGGCGCCTGCTGCCGGATCTCTATTCCGATTTAATCTACTACATCCTCGGCCAGCAGATCTCAGCGGCCGCGGCGGCGACCGAGTGGAACCGGTTTCAGAAAGCTTTCGACCCGGTTACGCCGGAACACATAGCTGCGATTCCAGAAGAGGAGATCCAGCAGATTGGGACTACATTCCGCCGGGCGGGCTACATTCGGTCTATCTCCGAGCGGGCTGCCCGGGGCGATCTGGATCTCTCCGCGCTCAGCACTTTCCCGGACGATGCTTTCTGCCGGGAACTGGTCAAACTGCCCGGTGTCGGCCGGTGGACCGCCGAAATGCTGTTGATTCACGTGTTGCAGCGGCCGGATATCATCATAAGGAGAGCTCTGAGCCCGCCGGGCCCGGAGCTCCTGTCCTGTCTGCGGGCGTCTTGCACCATTGCGGCCGCAATGATAAAATAAATAGAATTTATATTATTTTCAGCAAGAAAGAGGGGATGGCAGTGGCAGAGAAAGGCAAATTCTACATTACCACCGCAATCGCATATACATCCAGAAAACCTCATATCGGCAACTCCTACGAAATCGTTTTGACCGATGCAATTGCACGGTATAAACGCATGCAGGGGTACGATGTGTTCTTCCTGACCGGCACCGACGAGCACGGCCAGAAGATTGAGGGCTACGCCGAGGCGGCAGGCTGCTCGCCGAAGGAGTATGTCGACAAGGTGTCGGGAGAAATCCGTGAGATTGCCGACGACCTCAATATCTCCTACGATAAATTTATCCGTACAACCGACCCGTACCACGAGAAGACCGTACAGAAAATCTTCAAAAAGCTCTACGATCAGGGCGACATCTACAAAGGAGAGTACAAAGGCCTGTACTGCACTTCCTGCGAGTCCTTCTGGACCGAGTCCGAGCTCGTGGACGGCAAGTGCCCCGACTGCGGCCGTGAAGTCCAGTCCGCATCGGAGGAGGCCTACTTCCTGAAGCTCTCCAAATACCAGAAACAGCTGGAGGAATACATTGAAGAGCATGACGACTTCATCTATCCGGAGGCCCGGAAGAAAGAGATGCTCAACAACTTCATCAAACCCGGTCTGCGGGACCTCTGCGTCTCCCGTACCTCCTTCAAATGGGGTATCCCCGTCACGTTCGATCCAGATCACGTCGTCTACGTCTGGATTGACGCACTCTCCAACTATATCACGGCCCTCGGCTACGATCCGGATCATCCGTCGGAGCAGTACAAAAAGTACTGGCCTGCTGACGTCCATATCGTCGGCAAAGACATTGTCCGGTTCCACACCATTTACTGGCCGATTATGCTTATGGCCCTCGGGGAGCCGCTTCCGAAGCAGGTCTTCGGCCATCCGTGGCTGCTGTTCGGGGAAGATAAAATGAGTAAATCGCGCGGCAACGTCATCTATGCGGATGACCTCATCAGCCTTTTCGGCGTCGATGCGGTCCGCTATTACCTGCTTAGCGAAATGCCCTATGCCTCTGACGGCTCCATCACCTATGAGACCATGATTGAGCGGTACAACTCCGACCTCGCCAACACCATCGGCAACCTGGTCAACCGCACCATCTCCATGAATAAGAAATATTTCGACAGCGTCATCCAGGCGCCGACCGTTCACGAGCCGGTCGATGACGATCTTGCGAAGTTCTGCACTGACGCAGTCGCTAAAGTGGAGAAGCTCTTTGAGACCTACCGCGTCGCCGACGCCGTCGAAGCCGTTGTCGGCATTGCCAAGCGCGCCAACAAGTATATCGATGAGACGGAGCCTTGGGTTCTGGCCCGCGACGAGGCCAAGAAGGCCCGCCTCGGCACCGTGCTCTACAATCTGTTTGAGGCCATCCGCTATCTCGCGGTAATGATCCGCCCGTTCATGCCCGAGACCTCGAACCGCATTTTCGAACAGACCAACATGAACGCAAAAGACTATGATTCTCTGGCCAAATTTGGCGCTCTGGAGCCCGGCATCGTCACCGGTAAGGCGAAACCGCTCTTTGCCCGCGTGGACAAAGAGGAGATGTTCAAGGAGATTGACGCCCGTCAGAAGGAAGTCGCCGCCCGCGAAAGGGCCAACAATGAGAAGGTCAAGGAAAAACTTGAGGAGAAGGCGGAGGGGGTTGCCCAGATCTCCATCGACGACTTCGGCAAGGTGGAACTCCGCATCTGTGAGATCAAGGCCTGCGAGAAGATTAAGCGCGCCAAAAAACTCCTGAAGCTCTCGCTGGATGACGGCACAGAAGGCCGTACGGTTGTCTCGGGCATTGCCCCCTGGTATGAACCGGATGACCTTGTCGGCCACAAGGTCGTTGTCGTGTCCAATCTGAAGCCCGCGAAACTCTGCGGCGTGGAGTCCCAGGGCATGATCCTCGCGGCGGATACCAGTGACGGAAATGTCAGCGTCCTCTTTGCCGACGGCATGGAGACCGGCGCGGTTCTTCGGTAATCTCTCTATGGAACATATTTTTGATACCCATGCCCACTACGATGACGCGGCATTTGACGCGGACCGGGAGGAGCTTCTGGCCGCGCTCCCGCAGAAGGGCGTGGAGCTGGCGGTGGACTGTGCCACCGACCTTGTAACCTCCGCCCACATCATAGAAATGGTGCGCAAATACGACTATATCTATGCCGCTCTCGGCTATCATCCGGAGCAGGCGGGGGATGAGCGAAAAGGGGACCTCGATACCATAGCGGGGTTCCTGCAGAATGAGCCCAAAGCTGTGGCGGTCGGGGAAATCGGCCTCGACTACCACTACAAAGACGGAACGCCCAGGGAGACGCAGATCGACCTGTTTTCCCGCCAGCTGGCGCTCGCCAAAGATCTGCACCTGCCGGTCGTCATCCATGACCGGGATGCCCATCAGGAC
>R19__coassemble_990_pt1 | contig 10989 bp, 10 predicted proteins | sample R19__metabat2_high_PE_001 | metagenome-assembled genome bin R19
CTCTGATTCATAACATATTATGTTCATAAGTCCAATTGTTTTCGGGTTGTTCCCTGCTCCCTGTTCTATTCTGTAAGTACAGTCAACATAGGACAACCGCACGATCGCATGACCATTCCTTGAACTTTGGCGTATTTACTCTATCCTCAAAGATATTTCACAATTTCGTTTGTACATGTGCTTTACTTTTCAAGAACAGTTGTGTATTATTGGCTTAGTATTGCACATTTGTCTGTTTTTGTTTGTTTTCAGAAAAAAGGAGGCCGAATCATGGCCAAAACCGAAAATTCCCCTACCCTTTACACCTATGTAAAGGACTACATCATGAAGCTTATTATCTCGGGCAAGTATCCGGCCCATTCCCAGCTCCCGACGGAATTTCAGCTGATGGATGACCTGCATGTCGGCAGAGCAACCGTCCGAACCGCTCTCGCCCAGCTTCAGAATGAAGGTACCATCTACAAGCGGCAGGGCGTCGGCACTTTTGTCAGTGAGCGCAGCCGCCACTACAGTCTGGAGCCATTCATCTCTCTGAGCTTTATGCTGAAGCACCTCGGCATCTCGGACACCAATGAAGTCCTGAAAGAAAATGAAATTACAGTACAGGATGCTCCCCTGACCGAGCACTGGGACAAAGGCAGCCGCGTCTATTACATTAAGCGTCTGCGCAAAACAGAAAACACGCTGCTGGCGGTCGAAGAAGACTACTATACGCCCTTTGCCTTCTCCAAGCTCAACACCGATGACCTGACCGGTTCTCTTGCCCACAATCTCCTGACTAACTCAGATACGCCCATTGAGCATTTCACCACCGATACCCGGGTCCGCGACATGACCCCCGAGGAAATGGAAGAGTTCGGCGTCAAAGAAAAAGAGCCCATCGTCGAAATGACGCGCTGGATGTATTTCACCGGCAAAGAACAGCCCGTCAATTATGTCTGCTTCCGCGTCCCCTCCCACGTTCTGGAATATCCGTTCCTCGGCTGAGCCGGCCGCTTTTCCGCAAAACGAAAGACGAAAGCCAAAATGTCCTCCCTTACGAATTGCTCCGTAAGAGAGGACATTTTCTTTGTCTCTGTTATTTTCTCACATAGGTCAGCGGATTTCGCGCTGCGAGAGAGCGGCGCTGTCCGTTATTGACCCGGATCTCGAAATGGAGATGGGGACCGGTCGCATAGCCGGTGGAGCCCATATAGCCGATGATCTGTCCCTGACGGACCGTCTGGCCCTGGGCAACCACGGTATGGGACATGTGGCCGTAGTAGGAGAGCAGGCCGTTTCCATGATCAATGACGACATAGTTGCCATATCCGCCATTGCATCCGCAGTTATAATGTTTGCCGTAGTTGTGGGAGCAGATGTTGCTGGAAACCTTCACGGTTCCAGCCGCTGCCGCAACAATGGCAACATTTCTGGTATGGGAATTGGGGTCGGCGATGTCAATCCCGTAGTGAACGGTGCCGCCCCGCGGTCCGTAGCCAGAGGAGATGTAAGAGGCGCTGTCCGGAACGGGCCAGATCATTCCGCCCGGATTCAGTCGGATATCGACTGTACCGGTACCGGTGGAACTGGTGATGGCGAGCCGTCCGTTGAGCTGGTCAGTAAACGTCTGCTGTTCCTGGCGCGCGAGTTCAATGCTCTGCTTGGCCTCTTCACTGTTGAGGTCCAGCGCGTCGACATAGGCAGCCAGCAGTTTTATCTGGACATCCAGTTCCGACTGCCTTTTTTTCACTGTGGCCTGGGCGCTGACCACCTGGCTGCGGGAGGCGGAGACCGCCGCGCGGTCAGAGGCCACCGAGGACTGCATCTTTTTCAGGCGGTCCTGCCGGGCCTGCTGTTTCGAAATGCTCTTTTTCAGGCGGTGGATGACTGCATTGTCGTGCTGTGAGATGCGGTCCAGCATTTCCATGCGGTACAGGAAATCGGTGAAGCTGGAGGAATCCATCAGCAGCTCCAGAGTTGAGACGTTGCCGGACATATAGACCGCCCGCATCCGCCCGCCGAGCTGCTTCTGGCAGGCGGCGATGACTTTTTTCGTGGGGGCCATCTCCCGCTCCAAGGCGTCAATCTGTTTTTGATAGCCGCTGATTTCCTGGTCCAGCAGGGTGATTTTCCGGTTCAGCGCAGAGATTTTTCCGTTATACGCGACAATCTGGTTCTGCAGAGCTGAGACCTGTTTCTGCAGTGAGCCGGCCGTCCGCTTCGCCTGCCCTCTCTGCTGGCTGTTCTGCTGAATCTGGTTCTCATAGCCGTCAATCGCCCGGTCCAGCCGGGCAATCTGCTGTTTCAGCTGGCTTTTCTGTTCCGCCGTGACGGCCCGGGCGCGCGGCGTACCCCGCGGGGTCAGGAGCAGGAAGCTCAGGACCAGAACCAGCAGCACTGCAGTTCCTCGGAGTGCGGCCAGATGTACCGGATTACGTGTCTGCATTTACCACACTCCCCTGTTCTTTGAGATAGCGTGCCATGGAAAGAGAACTGCCGAGCACGCCGGCCAGCATTCCGATGACCAGGAAACCGAGGAACAGCCATCCGACCGCGCGGGAGAACGGGATGGGCTGGCTGCCAAGCAGTTCAAAGACGGTACGGAGCGAGCGCATGCTCAGCCCATAGACCAGCCAGACCAGCAGAACGCCGGCCACGCTGGAGCCCGCGCCGATGATCATGCCCTCGACGAGAAATGGCCAGCGGATAAACCAGTTTGTGGCGCCGACCGCCTTCATAATGCTGATTTCCCTGCGGCGATTAAACATCGTAACGCGGACGGTATTGGCAATGATAAACAGTGAGACGAGAAGCAACAGGACAAAGACGCCAATGCTGACAGCGCTGACGTTGCTGCGGACCCGGCGGACTTTGGAGGCGAGCTCCGAATTTCCGCGGATTTTCTGTACATGGTTCACCGCACGCAGCTGTGTCTCGACGCTGCTGTAGCGGTCCAGGGATTTCAGCGTGACCTCGTAGGAGTCCGGAAGCGGATTGCTGTCCAGCCCGTCCATGACGTCGGCATCTTCCCCCAGGCTCTTCAGCTGCTGCTGATAGGCCTCCTCTTTGGAGACAAAGGTTACGTGGTCGACATCCGGAATCATGCGGATGTCCTGTCCCACCGTAGCGGCCTCTTCCCGGCTGATTCCGTCGTCGAGGTATGCGATAATGACATTCTGGCTCTGAATGCCCTTCAGAGCGACGTTGATATTGGCAAACAGCAGCGCCCCGAGTCCGATGAGCAGAAGACAGCTGGTCAGAACCACAATGGAGGCCACGGACATGAGACGGTTGGAGCGGATACTGCGTGCGCCCTCGCGGGTCAGATAGCGGAGATTGGGACGGCATTTTCTCAGGACCGTATCAGCCATGGAACTCCTCCTTTTCTAGATATTTGGCGTAGTCGGGTGCCGGGGCCGGTGCGGGTTCCGGCACCGGGTCCGGACGGAAACTGGCCAGCAGGCTACCGTCCGGGACGTCTTTTACCATGCGGCCCCGGTCCAGCATGACGACCCGGTGATGGAACTTCTGTACCAGGTCGTGGGCATGCGTCACCATAATAACCGTTGTGCCGTTCTCATTGATTTTGTCCAGAAGCGAGACGATTTCAATGGACATCTCCGGGTCCACATTGCCCGTCGGCTCGTCGGCGATGACCGTTGTCGGATTGTTGACCAGCGCCCGGGCGAGTGCCGTGCGCTGCTGTTCGCCGCCGGAGATTTCGTCCGGATAGGACGATTCCTTGCCGGAGAGGCCTACCAGCTCCAGCACATAGGGGACGCGGGTTCGGATTTCCTCCTCTTCGGCCCCGATGACCCGCATGGCAAATGCAACATTGTCAAAGACGGTCATCTTCGGGATAAGTCGGAAGTCCTGGAACACAATGCCCATCGTACGGCGGAAATAAGGAATCTCCTTTTCCTTCATCCTGGTGAGATCATAGTTGTTGACGAGAATGGACCCCTCTGTGGGGACTTCTTCCCGCATGATCATCTTTAAAAAGGTACTTTTGCCGGCGCCGGACTGCCCCACAATAAAGACAAATTCACCGCGGCCAATGCGGAGATTGATATGGTGCAGCGCGTGCGTTCCGTTCTCATATACCTTTGAGACATTTCGAAATTCGATCATAATAACTCCTGCAGCTGAAAATAGAAAAAGCTGCCGCCGACAGAACCTGGTCTGTCTGACAGCAGCTTTCATTATACCATTAAAACTTGGTCGGGGTAGAGTCGAGATACTTCTTAACCATAAGAGCTACTTTGAAGACGATGGCGTCGTCAAATTCACGGAGGTCCAGTCCGGTGATTTTCTTAATTTTCTCCAGACGGTAGACCAGCGTATTGCGGTGGACAAACAGCTTCCGGGATGTCTCGGAGACGTTCAGGTTGTTCTCGAAGAATTTCTGAATGGTGAACAGCGTCTCCTGGTCCAGACTGTCAATGGAGCCGCGCTTGAAGACCTCTTCCAGGAACTGCTCACAGAGGGTCGTGGGAAGCTGATAGATGAGGCGCGCAATACCGAGATTGTCGTAACTGATAATGTCCTTTTCGGTGTCGAAAACCTTGCCGACTTCCAGGGCAACCTGCGCCTCTTTCAGGGAGCGGGAGAGGTCCTTGATGCCGGAGACAACGGTACCGATGCCGACCTGGGCGCTGATGTAGTATTCCGAGCTCAGGGCGTCGGCAATGGAGTGGGCCAGACTCTCAAGGTCTTTCGGCTCGATGTCACTGCTGACCTCTTTGACCAGTGCAATGTCGGTCTCACTGATATTGATGACAAAGTCCTTGTTCCGGTCCGGGAACAGGTTCTGAATGACATCGAACACCGTAGCATCTTCGCCGCCGTTGATATGGATGAGCAGGATGACGCGGGTGGCGTCGGTGTTGAACCGGAGCTCCCGTGCTTTGATGTAAATATCACCGGGCAGAATGTTGTCCAGAATGACATTTTTGACGAAGTTGGAGCGGTCATATTTCTCGTCGTAGAACTGTTTGATGCTGCCGAGGGAGACGGCCAAAATTTTGGCGTATTTGGAAGAGAGGTCGTCCGTTCCGTCGACAAAAACCGCATATTCATGTTTCATACGGGAGTCAAAGACATAATAGGTGACGCCATCATAGCTGACCGGTTCCGAAGAGGTCAGAATATCTTTCCCCTCCAGCTTAATCTGTTCTCCTATTTTTTCCATGTCGCTGCATGCGACGACTGCGCCATTCTCGTCTACAACGCCGACTGTGCGGTCGACTGCGTCTCTCAGCTGATGAATAACTCCCTGAAACAGTTTGTTTGCCATATTACATTCCTCCTGCCGGCTGTGTGCCGTCCCCAAGCCAGAATTATTTGTTTAGATATTATGCCGAAATCAGCTTGATTTTTTTAGGCAAATTGGATTTGCTTCTGTACTTTTTGAACAATTTATTTACTATCTTCTTATTTATAATACACAAGAAAATGAGAAATAACAATATGGAATTCAAAAAAACAGAATTTCCGTCCGAATTTCAGGAAGAAGGTTCGGTCAGCCGTTTCATTTCCTCTGCTGTGAGCTCCCGGCAGTCCCCGGGCGCCAGGGCCGGATCGAGCGGGAGACCGCCCATGGCGGTGCGGTGGAGCCGCTCCACATGGTTGCCCGTCGCGGCAAACATCCGCTTAATCTGGTGGTATATCCCCTCGCAGATGCGGATTTCCACCGTGGTATCGTCCAGCATGTGCACCTTGGCGGGCTGACAGCGGGTGCCGTCCCGCAGACGAATCCCGTCCAGAAGCGGCTGCAGTTCTCCGGGCTTCGGCGCGTGCGCCAGTGAAGCAACATAGGTCTTCCAGATATGGTTCTGGGGTGAGAGGATGCGGTGGGCAAAGGCGCCGTCGTCGGTCAGGAGGACGAAGCCGGTGGTATCCAGATCCAGACGGCCGGCCGGGAACAGACCGCCGCGGTACAGCTCCTCCGGCACAAGATCCAGGACGGTCCGCTGGCTCCGGTCTTCCGTCGCGCTGACGACGCCGGTCGGTTTATTGAGCATGAGGTACAGATGGGCCCGGTATCGGAGCAGACTCCCTGCAACCCGGATGGTGCTCTGCTCGGGGTCGACATCGGTACCCGGGTCCCGGACCGGATGTCCGTCGACGTTGACCTCCCCTTTGCGGATCAGTTTCTTGATCTCGCTGCGGGAAAAGGCCCCCTGGGAGGCAATAGCTTTGTCAATTCTCATAGGATCTCCTGAAAAAGGCACCGCGTTCCGCGCGGTGCCCCTTGACTCTGTTTATTTAAAATAGCGGTGCGGATTTCTGCCGTAGTCCTGCTGTTCGGACTTTGCAGCGCGTGCGCGCTCAGCGGACTTGGCCTTCTGTTCCGGAGAACGGGCGGGCCGGCCCAAGTCGCTCTGCAGGTTTTGGTTGGCCGTCTGGATCTGCGTCTGGAGACGTTTGATCTCGCTCAGGCTCCTGGCGAGATTTTTCTCCGTCTCATTGACGATTTCATTGACATAGGCAGAGGTGCTGTTGGTGGCGTTCTGCGCCCACTCGCTGGCCTGCTGAACACGGGCCTGCGCCTCCTGCGTCGAATTGGCCTCCGTCTCCTGAGCACGCCGGCTGGCCTCCGCCATCAGGCTCTCAGAGCGGGAGCGGGCTTCCGCGAGCATTTCGTCGGAGGACTGCTTCGTCTGGCTCATCATAGCCTCCGCCCGCTTCTTCATGTCGGCAATATACTGTTCTGATTCGCGGCGAATGCTGTCGGCCTTGGCCTCCGCGTCCTTGACGACGCTCTCCTTGGTAACCAGTTCTGCGGCCTCTTTCTGGGCGTTTGCTACGATCTTGTTCGCCTCCGCTTCCGCGGCGGCCAGTTTCTTCTGCCGCTCCTCCTCGGTCCTGGCGTCCGTCTCGTCCGCCTTCTTCTGCGATTCGGCGATCAGCTCGTCGCTGCGGGAGCGGGCATCTTCCTCGGTCTTGGCGGCATCGGCCTGCGCACGGGAGAGGATATCCTTCCGCTCGGAGGCGATGACCTTTGCCTCGCGGATTTCCGACGGGAGTGCATCCCGGAGATCGTCCAGGATATCCCGGATTTCATCCGGGTCGACGCTGACGCGTCCGGAGCTGAACGGGACCGAGCGTGCCTCGTCCAGGACGTCCTCAATTTCCTGCAAAAAGTCTTCAATCTGTGGCATTTGAGACTTCCCTCCTTAAGCGATGGATGATATCGTCTGCGACAGCAGACGGAATAAATTCGGTGATATCGCCGCCCAGCGTGCCGATCTGCTTGACCAGGCTGGAACTTAAGAACATGTTCTGCTGGCTGCACGGCAGGAAGACGGTCTCCAGTTCCGGATTCATGTGCTGATTGGCAATGGCCTGCTGAAATTCGTCCTCAAAGTCGGTGACCGCCCGCAGCCCTTTGACGACAACTGTAATATTGTGTTCCCGGGCGTATTCGGCGAGCAGGCCGTCGGAGATGTCCACCTCGACATTGGGCAGATGCGTAATGCTCTTTTCTATGAGCTCCTTCCGCTCTTCTGCGGTAAATGTGTGGAGCCCCGCTTTGCGGTAATTGGTCATGACCACAACAGTGACATGGTCGAAAAGGGCGGAAGCCCGCTCAATGACGTCGAGATGACCGTTGGTCACCGGGTCAAAACTGCCCGGGCAGATAGCGTTAGGCATTGGTCTCTTCCTCCTTCGGCCGATAGACGGTCAGTTTGATTTTTCCATAGCGGTAAGTCCGCGCAGCGGCAAACCGCTCCAGCGTCTCCGGAAGAGGTTCGTCCGATGCCGTCTCACAGACGATGACGCCGCTGTCGGACATCTTCGTTTCCAGCAGAGGAAGCACTTCATTCAGAATGCCGAAATGGTACGGCGGGTCTAAAAGTGCAACGTCAAACTGCCCGGCTGTGGTGAGCAGGAACTGCTTTGCCTCGCTCCGGCGGACGGACGCACGGTCATTCAGATGCGTCTTCACCAGGTTTTCACGGACGAATTTCAGGGAGCGCTCGCTGCTGTCCACAAACGTCGCCTCTGCGGCGCCGCGGCTCAGAGCCTCGATGCCCAGCTGCCCGGAACCGGCAAACAGGTCCAGCACCCTGCGGTCCTCCAGTTCAAACTGGATAATATTGAAAATGGACTCCTTGACCTTGTCGGTAGTCGGACGCACGTCACGGCCCTCCGGCGCCGCGAGGCGGGTACCCCGCGCAGAGCCCGTAATGACTCTCATATTCTGGATTCCCTTCTGTATGAATTCTCGATTACTCACCGTTATTGTGCACCATGGTTCGACCTTTGTCAATTTCAGCCGTTCTCATAGTGAAAATACTTTTTGATGTTGACGGCGTCCCGGTTGCTGATGCCTGGCGTCCGCGCCAGTGTATCAATATCCGCCCGCTTTATGGCGTCCATTGTGACGAATTCCCGCAGCAGGATGTCGCTCTTCTTCGGGCCGATACCAGGGATATCCGTCAGCTCACTGTGTTTGGCCTTCTTATTGTGCCGCTCATGGTGGTAGGTAATAGCGGAGCGGTGCACCTCATCCTGGATGCCGGTGACCAGTGCAAAGACCTTGCGGGACTGAGCTATCGTAATCTCTCCGCCCTCCGAGGTGATGGCGCGGGTCCGGTGCCGGCTGTCTTTCACCATACCGAAGACCGGGATGGAGAGCCCAAGCACTTCCAGTACCTCTTCCGCCGCACGAACCTGGCCGAGGCCGCCGTCCATGAGGATGAGGTCCGGCTTCCGCGCGAATCCGGACGGGTTCGGGTCAGCCGGGTCCCTCTCGTTCAGATACCGCTGAAACCGACGGGTCAGGACTTCCCGCATGGCGCCGTAGTCGTCGCCGCCCCGGGCCTCTTTGATGATGAACTTGCGGTAGGAGCTGCGGTCCGGAATACCGTTTTTAAACACGACCATGGCACCCACTGCGTCGGCTCCGGCGGTGTGGGAGATATCATACGATTCAATGACATCCGGCACCTTGGGGAGTCCCAGCAGTTCGCCGAGCTCTATGACCGCGGTATCGTTTTTGGCGTGCTTATGGGTCTGCGCCATTTTCTCATAGGCGTTGTTCTTGGACATGCTGACAAGCTCATAGCTGCGCCCTCTCTGAGGGACAAACAGCGTGACCTTTCGGCCGGCAAGTTTCGTGAGCCACTGTTCCAGCAGCTCCGTATCCTCTCCGCAGGAGCCGTCCAGAATGACCCGGGGCGGCACGTCCTCATGGAGGGAATAGTAGCGCTGCAGCATTTCGGCGCGGGTGTTTTCCAGAGACTCCTCGAGTTCCGCAAAATAGGTCTCCGAGTCGGTCAGCATGCCGTCGCGGAAGCGCAGGACATTGAAGCAGATGCGCTCGTCTTCCCTTGCAAGGGCAAAGACATCCTCCGTCTCCGCCCCCTCGAAGATGACCTTTTGCTTCTCCGAAAGCCGCTTAATAGCCAGCATGCGGTCCCGCACCTCTGCGGCCTTTTCAAACTCCAGATTTTCCGAGTAGGCCTCCATCCGTTTTTCCAGTTCCTCCAGATAGGGTTTGGAACCGCCCCGCAGGAACCGGACCGCCTCGTCGACGCTGTCCCGGTAGGCATCTCTGCTGATTTTACCGGCGCAGGGTGCGCTGCAGAAGCCCATATGGTAGTTCAGACAGGGCCTCCGATTGGCTCCGGTGCAGGGAAAAGTCCGATTGCAGTCCGGCAGCTGAAAGATTTTCCGCGCCGCATCCAGGGACTCATTGACCACAAAGGCACTGATGTATGGGCCCAGGTATCGGCTTCCGTTGTCCTCCCGCCGCCGGGCAAGCCGCATGTGGGGCCAGTCTTCGCCGGTCACTTCCAGATAGCTGTACCCCTTGTCATCTTTGAGAAGAATGTTGTACTTGGGGCGGTTCTGCTTGATCAGGCTGCACTCGAGGATCAGGGCTTCAAACTCACTGCCGCAGAGAATGTAGTCAAAGCTACGGACATTTTCCACCATGCGGCGCACTTTTTCGCTGTGGTTGTGCTGGGAGCCGAAATACTGGCTGACCCGGTTTTTCAGTACCTTCGCCTTGCCGATATAGATGATCTGTCCCCTGCCGTCTTTCATAATATAGACCCCGGGGCTCATGGGCAGGCGCATGGAGCGTTCCCGGAGTGCACGCATTTCAGGATTTTCCATATTCGCCGCCTCCGTTTCTGAAAACTGCAAAAGGACACTGCAGAAAGATGTTCTCTGCAGTGTCCAGCATATCCGAAATATTTGCTTCTATGTTTACTCTGCGAAACCAGACTCAACCAGCTCAACGAGGGCATTGACTGCCTCTTCCTCGTCGGAGCCGCCGGCCATGATTTTGATTTCAGTGCCGCCCATAATGCCAAGGGAGAGAACACCGAGAAGACTCTTTGCGTTGACTCTGCGCTCATCCTTCTCTACCCAAATAGAGGACTTGAATTCATTCGCTTTCTGAATGAAGACGTAGCCGGACGGGCATGTAAACCAACCTGATTCTGAACCTTTACGCTTTTAACATACATAGCAAATTCCCTCACATTTAAAATTGTTAGGCGGCAGGCTAGGTGCTGCTGACCGTCAATTAATTTTCTTGAATATTATAGTTTGAAAGCATTTGACAGTCAACGCAAAAACCGCCGATTTTTTGAAAACCAAAAGAATTCGTCCGCAAATCCAAACATTTCATTTTCGTTTGCGGAATGTTTGTAGAAATTACACATAATTTTTTTCAGTTTTTGCATGTATTACACAGATTTTAGGGCTGCCGTGCCCGGTAACTGCCAAAAGTACCAGGATTCAGGTCTGCTGTCCGGTTAATTTTCCTTCTTTCCTCTCCAAATTGCGGAGGATCTCGGTCTCTTCCGGGGTCAGAGAGGCGGAACGAAGCATATCGGGCCGCCGCTCCCAGGTCCGCCGGACCGATTCCTCCAGTTTCCAACGATCTACCTTCCCGTGGTCGCCGGACAGAAGCACCGGAGGAACGGCACGGCCTCTCCACTCCGGCGGGCGTGTATACTGCGGATGCTCCAGCAGATGACTGTAGTG
>R19__coassemble_996_pt1 | contig 10956 bp, 14 predicted proteins | sample R19__metabat2_high_PE_001 | metagenome-assembled genome bin R19
GGGGTGTACTGGTCAATCAGGAAACGGACCTCCCTCGGCAGCGACAGGCGATACCGGCGCAGGATGGTGCTCAGGAATTTCGCCGCATTTTCCTGCTTGATATCCACGCTGGCGAGGTCGCGGTACGGGACCAGGATTGGCGGGTCGCTGACGATGCGCAACTGTCCGTCGACGTTTTCCGTCAGCTTGGAGACTGCCTTGTAGCTGTTTTTCCGCGACGCCTTTTTGACCGTTCGCAGCAGGAACTGGCTGGAATCCTGGTCAAGTTCCTCGTCGTGGTCGGTCAGCAGCTTCTCGATATTCAGGTGGGCATACCAGACCTCCAGCGTCCCCATCCTGGAGAATTCCCGCATCGATTCACGGTATTCCCGGGCAGCGGCCATCACCGCTTCGGTGGTTCTGGCCTCCGAAAAATTGCGGTATCGACCGCAGATCTCAATGCTGGCGAGCAGGCGCTTGACGTCCCACTCCCAGGTGGCCGGCAGAGTCTCGTCGAAGTCGTTGATGTCAAACAGCAGGTTTCGCTCGGGTGATCCGAAAATGCCGAAGTTGGCAATGTGTGCATCGCCGCAGGCCTGGACACGGATGTCCGTATACGGGGTCTTTGCCAGGTCGTCTGCCATTATGATGGATGCGCCGCGGTAGAACGAGAACGGCGAATCCAGCATCCGCTCATGGCGGATGGGGATGAGCTCCTGCACACGGGAGGCTTCCTGCTTCCGGATGAGCTCAATGGGCCGGGAGCGCCCCTCCTCCACGTTCCACTCCGCATGGGAGCTGCGCGGGATCTTCTTGCGGAGGGATTTGCCGTATTCATACTCCTCCTCGCGGTCGTATTTTTTCTCGGGCTGCAGCCCGATCTCCGCCGCAATCTGCCGGCGGATGTGGCCGCGGATTTGTTCCAGTTCATCGTTGATTGGGTTCAAACAGGGTCATCTCTTTTCCTAGTCTTGTCCTATTGTACCACGGTTTTTAAGTACTGTACCGGAACGCGCCGGACCAGCCAGACCCCGTTGACACTGCGGTAGAAGGGAATTCCATCCCGCGCCATCTGCCCGGCACGGACCTGGTAGATTACGGGAGTGCCATGGCGCTGTCCGACCGTTCGCGCGGTTGCAGCGTCGGCGGAGAGATGGACGTAGAGCCGGGACATGGGTAGGAGCCCTTCCCGGTCAATGGACGGGACCGATTTGGCGCCGGTGCCGTGAAACAGGATTTCCGGCGGCTGCACCTTGGGCAGCTCGACGTCGACGGGAATGGAGTGGCCCTGATTGGCCCGGATCAGGGTGTGATCCCTGTTGAACGAGTAGCGCTGTTTTGCATCTTCTGCGACGATCTGCTCCAGCATGGACCGGCTGAAGGGCCGGCTTTTCGCAATACCGCGGATGAGATCGTCCACGTCTGCCCAGCCGTGTTCATCCAGCTGGATGCCGATGACCTCCGGTTTATGGCGCAGAATGAGACTCAGAAATTTGCTGGTACTTTCCAGGGAAGGCATGCCGATTTCCTCCTTTATGCAATGCCGTGCAGACCAATGTGATGATGGTGGTGCTCCCCGACGTGGTCCGCCAGGTGGTTATGATAATGAGAATGCCGCAGCACATAGGTATTGCCGTCCTGGTCGGTAATAATATGATCGTGGACGTGCTTATGGTGGATGACGATCGTATCCCAGGAGACGAGGCCGGTGCCGACTGCCATCACGGCGAGCGCCGCATAGAACAGCGGGCCCGGCCGCTCGTGCAGTACGAGCAGGGAGAGGAGGGCGCCGAGGAACGGCGCGACAGCATAATAGGCACTGGTTTTCGCTGCGCCGATACCCCGCTGTGCCGCAATATAGACGAAAATACTCAGGCCGTACGCTACGAATCCGAGCAGGAGGGAGAGGCCGATATAGCGGCCCGCCGGCAGGCGCAGCCCCTGCAGAAGCCCGATGAGGAGGGAGCCGAGACCGGAGAAGATGCCCTTCAGCACGACAATCTCATAAATGTTGCGATCCGAAATTTTTCGCGTGCAGTTGTTCTCAAGCCCCCAGCATACGCAGGCGAGCAGGACAAACAGCGATCCCCTGGAAAACTGCAGACTGGATGCGTTTTCAAACGAAAGCAGCAGACTGGCGGCCGTGATCAGCGCAATGGCCGCCCAGAGCCGGCCTGAGATTTTTTCTTTGAATACGGCGAAGGCGATCAGTGACGTCGCCACAATTTCAAAGTTGTTCAGCAGTGAGACGTTGGCCGCCGTGGCCGTGGTGAGCCCGGCCATCAGGCAGACCGGCGCCGCAATGTCCAGAAGGATCATGCCGATGGTGTAGGGCAGGTTCTTCCGGGTCAGATTCGATTTTCGCAGCTCCTTTTTATTTTTTCGGCACAGCCATAACAGACCCACGCCGATGCCGGCGCCGAAGTACAGCAGCGCAGCCAGAATGGTGGAAGGCACCTGCCGCAGCAGCGCTTTGGAAAACGGCGTGCTTATGGCGTAGAGCAGGGCCGCCAGCAGTGCCAGAACTATATAATGTGGTTTCTTTTCCATATGGACTCCCATCTAATAAGGTTTCAGTTATTTTCAGTATGGGGGATGAAAAAACACATGTCAAATTCCTGGCTGGATTCGCTGTGCTTGGGGTTATAGCTGGTTTCGCTTGAGCTGGACAGAAAGCGCTGAGGGCGGATTCTGTCCAAACCAGGAGGTATTATGTTGTAATAGCGGACCATTTTTTATCATTCCTGGCAATTTGTTATTCCAATTTTCTGAAAATTAATCCAAATCACACATTTCAAATTTGGAATAACACTTCCGGAAAACTGTCGAAAGAAACGGCCCCCAACGCGGCTGAATGAGTAGATTTTCATGCTCTGGGACCACGGCCGCGGCGCAACCCGAAAATTTTCTCCTGCCATATACCCCACTGTGGTATATACTGCCTCCAGAGGCAAGAAATACCCCATTAGGGTATAAGAAAGGAGAATTACAAATGGCTGATTCCATCTTAGAGGTGCGAAACCTGACAAAACAGTATGAAACGAAATCCGGCAGAATAAATGCGGTAAAGGGAATCAATTTTTCCGTTGAGCGCGGCGAGATATTTGGATTCCTCGGTGCCAACGGCGCGGGAAAGTCCACCACGATCAATATGGTGACGACGCAGCTGCAGCCGACAGCCGGTCAGATTATTTATGACGGCAAAGATCTCACGAACAATGTCGTCGAAATCCGGAAAAAAATCGGTGTTGTCGCGTAGCACAATAACCTGGAGCGCCGTCTGACTGCAGAGGAAAATCTCTATTTCCACGGTAAGTATTTCGGTATGGATGACAAAACCATTCAGGAGCGCTCGGAAGATCTTCTGCAAAAATTCGGTCTCTGGGAACGCCGCAAAGACTATGTAAAGAGCTATTCCGGTGGTATGGCACAGCGCCTGAAGATTGCGCGGGCCATGCTCCACGATCCGGAAATCCTGTTTCTCGATGAGCCCACCACCGGGCTGGATCCGAACTACCGCAATATTCTCTGGGAGCAGATGCTTAAGATGAATCGGGAGGGGACGACCATTTTCCTGACCACCCATTATATGGAAGAGGTTGAAAACTTCTGCGCCCATGTCGCCATCATGAAACAGGGCGATATGCTGGCATACGGCACCGTACCGGAGCTGGAGGAGCGCACCGGAACTCACTCGCTCAACGACGTGTTCCTGGTACTGACGAACAAGGACGGCGTCGACGAGCGCCAGAGTGCAAACGGGGAGGAATAAACATGCAGACCAATGATAAATCTCTGACACGCAAGGCCTTCTGGGCCATGGTCCACCGGGATCTCCTGGTGCAGTGGCGCGACAAGTGGGAATTCGTATTCCGCGTCGCCATGCTGCCGTTTATTCTCATCCTGGTCTACGGTTTCATGCTGCCTCATATCGGCGTGCTGCCGGAGAGCTTTCCGACGCACATGTTCTGCGGCATGATCGGCATGTCCATGCTCATCACCGGCATCCACGGCACCGCGGTTCCAACTTCTATGGACTTCCACAACCTGCGCGAAATTGAAGATCGCCTTCTGGCACCGGTCTCCACGCGGACGGTCGCCTATGCGAAAATGTTCGTCGGAGTTCTGGAATCCCTGATCGGCGGGCTGATCGTGCTGCCCATCTCACTCATCTTCATGTGCAGCAGCATTCACATTCATGTCGCCGGCGCCATGATTCCGGTTCTCATTCTCATTCTTCTCCTGACCGCCGCAGAGAGCGCCGCCCTCGGCCTGCTCGTGGGAACCATCATCAAACCCTCCCAGATTGCGGCGATGTTCCCCGGCTTCCTGATGCCGGTCGTCTTCCTGGGCGCCATCTTCTACACCTGGAAGCAGCTGGCCCCGCTCCCGGTCATGCAGGTCATTACCCTGCTCGATCCACTGACCTGGATCAACGAAGCCATCCGTGCACTGATGACGCCTTCGACGCCGAGTCTCCCGCTCGCGGTCTCTGCCATCGGCATGGTGGTCTGGACTGCCGTCATGGGCCTCGTTGCTATGAAGCGGTTCAACAAGATGGTCTATAACAAATAATAAAGAAGCGCACTGCAGAGAAATGATTCCCTGCAGTGCGCGAATTCTTTTTTTCGTTCAGGTCCTTGTTTTGACTTTCTTGTAAATCCATAGAATGAGACAAGATACGATGGCCGCCACGATGGATCCGGTAATGATGCCGGACGGCTTGTCCATGCCCATGGCGCCGAGGACGCCGGAGCCGATGGCCGAACCGATGAGGCCGAGCAGAAGGCTCTTCCACCAGGACAGATCTACTTTCATGATTTTTTCGGCGAGCCAGCCGGCGATGAGACCGACCAGGATGGTTGAGAAAAATCCCATAAAGCTTACTCCTTTTTAATAACCAAGGTCTTCATCGACAAACAGCACTTCCGCATCCATTCCCATGGGCGGGCGCTCCACGACGGTGACCACCCGGCAGATGCGCTCCGGGCTATTGCAATTATAACATTTATCGCCGCGGACGGCACATGGTGTTTTGGCACCGACGCGCTGCGCATTTTTCGGACATGCAATGTTTTTCGCCCGTTTGTAGGCAGCTGTCAGATCTGGTGCGATCTTGTTTCGCCCGACGACGTAGATGCAGAGCGACGGCCCGAATGCGGTCATGGATACGCGGTTGCCGGTGCCGTCGATGTTCAGAATTTCACCGGTCTCCGCAACGGCGTTGGCGCTGCAGATGTAGACCTCCGCAGAGGAGGCGAGCCGGCGCACCGCCGCGCTCGGAATGCGGTTGTGCCAGATGACCGTGTTGTTCTCCTGCAGGCGGTCGTAGAGGCCCATCTCTTTCAGGGTTACACTGCCGCCGAAGCCGATGGTGAGGTGCTGCAGCTTTTCGGCCAGGTAGTCCGAGGCCTCCTCTTTCGTCTCGAAAACTTTCGTGCTGAAACCATGTTTCGCAAAATTATTCTGTATTTTCGTAAAGTCCGTCATTTCTTCTCCTCCGGAAGATAGAAGATCTTCCCGTCCTTTGCAATCAGCCGGATGGCTTCGTCGTAGGGATTTTTCTCATCTGTTCTGGGGAGATCCTTCGGCTCTGCGGTCTGTTCCTGGATCATGCTGCGCGTGTTTTCGTCCAGCTCGGTGTACTTCTGTTTGTCGTCAAAGAGACCGGGGACGAAATGCAGCGCCTCGTCAAAACCGGAGCGGCGGCGACGGCCGTGTTCGGTGTCGATATCCAGTCGATCGAGCGCGTCGAAATGCCAGGCGCGGAGCTCGTTCCGCGCTTTGGCTGACTGCCTTGCATAGATGGGCAGCAGCGCGCCGCAGTGCTGCCGGGACACGGTGCCGAGATTCAGCGTGTAGCGCAGATCGGCGATCTCGGTGAGAATGTTCAGAAGGGCTTCCTGGTAGAGCAGCCATTTTTCGGCCTCCGTCAGCTCTTTTTCGTAGGCGGAAAAGCCGAGGACCTCTTTCTTTGCGTATCCGGCGAGGGTCAGATTTGCCTGCCCGAGCAGTTTTGTGCACTCTTCCTCGAGTCCGTTCAGCTGGGACAGCTTCGACTGCCGCAGAGATTCGCTGCCCAGAATCTCCCCCTGGAAGTCGGTGTACTCCCGGATATGGGCCAGCAGCGAATAGACCCGACTGCGGTATTCATTGTCCTGGAAATCGGTGATTTTCGAGATGCTGTCGCGGATGCCGTTCAGCGAATCATCAATTTTCTTCATTTCCACTGCACTCACCACCATGAGGCTCAGGTTGACGGCCGACACCGCGCCGGTGGCGCTGAGAGCCAGGCCGACGGCGCTGTCACCGAGTTTGACCAGCTTCCCGGCCGCCGAGGAGGAAGTTTTTTTCGCCGCAGCTTTCGTGGCCGTCTTCGAGGGGATTTTCACCTCCATCGCGTCCCCGCCTTTGCGTATGGCCTTCTGCAGCCATTCAGTAACCTGCTGTGCATCGGGCAGGAGATTCCAGAGGAGGTCCCGGATGCCGGAATCCGGCAGTTCCACCATTTTCTCTTCGGGCGGAACCTCTTCTGCCGGGACCCGCTCGATCTGCAGACTGGGCTCGTCCGTCGGTACGGGTTCCGGCTCAGGGGTTTTTGTTTTTTCTCTGCGCCGCAGGAGCAGTACCATGCATGCTGTTGCAAGGATAATGCAGAGAATGAGAATCACATATTTCATCAGACGTCAAATTCCTCGATTAAATCCATCATCCCGCGGATTTCTGCATGGCCATTTTCCAGGTAGAACAGACCCATTTCCCAGCCGTTCTTATCGTACATTGCCATGGTCTGCGGAATTGCTTCACGTACCTTCTGAAGGAGGGCGTCGTCTTTTACAATTTTGACAGTGCCGTCATAACGAAGGAATTTATTGTTGTTCACCGCCAGAATTTCCACCTTTGGATTAGCGGTCAGCTGTTGGAACACATTTTTGAACGTACCGCAGCCGAAATAGAGCTTATCTCCATCCAGCAGATGAAGGCCGAATGGCCGGCCTTTGGGCTGATCTCCATCGGTCGTCAGGAAGCTGAAAACCTTTGCCTCATCCAAAAACTGATTGATTTTTTCTACGGTCGTCATTGTGAAATGCTCCTTTCATGCCGTGCTCTCTGTGTGGTTCCATCATACAACCGGATGGAAAGACGGACAAGTTTTTCGAGGATGAGCGGCTTTAGGGAGACGGGAAAATTTGTAGAGAGGCGGCAGATCACTGTGAGAACTCGCTCACAGATGCCGGGATGCTGGACGGAAAGTGCTGAGGGCGGAATTCGGTACAAAAATAAATTACATTAATTACTTGTTTATCAGATAAGTGGAAGGGTAAGATCTATTTTGAATATTTTAGAAACGTTTTGTATCAAGTTCTTGGACGGAATATGCCGCTGGGGAAGTTTGGCTCAAGAATCCGACCTGCGGTGGACGGAAAGTCCCCAGGCACGAATTTGGTCCAAAGCTGCCTGAAAACCTTGGGGGATCTGCCCCGGCAGCAGGCTGCTTTTTATCATTCCTGGCAATTTGTTATTCTGAATTTTCTGAAAATTATGCCAAATCTCATTATTTCAAATTTGGAATACCACTTTGAGTGAACTGTCGAAATAAATGGCTCTCCACGCGGCCGAATGACCAGTTTACAACTTTAAGATTTTCCGGTACTGAAGGCTTTCGGGCTGACCGCAACGTCAGGGCCGTGTACGACTTCTTCGAGCTGATCGCAGCCGCTGAAGGCCCAGCCATTAATTTTGCGCATTCCTTTTCCGCAGACGACCCTTTTCAGATTTTTGCAGTCTTTGAAGGCAAATGGCGGAATGGATATCAGCTGATCCGGCAGAGTGATTTCTTCCAGTCCGCTGCGGCAAAAGGTGTATCCCCACAGGGATGTCAGGTTGGCGGGGAGATCAATATGATGGAGACTTTCGCAGCCGTCAAAGAGAAATTCGCCCAGATCGGTCACGGTATCCGGGATGTGAACAGATATAATTTCTCCGTGACCCGCAAAGAGCTCGTCGAACAGAATGGTTACATTCCGGTCTGGAATGACAACTTCCGCCTCATCGCCATGATACGATGTGATGCATTGGCTGCCGTCTTCCATCATTCTGGAATAAAATTTCTGCATTTCTCTTGTTCCTCTCTGTCATTTTGAAATACTTTGCTGATACAGGGAAGGGCAGCTTAGATGGGTTTTATCTGGTATCCCGCCTGCTGTAATACCTGCAGTGCCTGCTGAAACTGCGCCTGCCGTGTCAGAATGTAATCGGTGTTATAGGTGGAAATGGCAAAAATACCGATCTTGTTTTCGGCCAGAATATTGCTGATTTTGGCAAGGATGCCAATCAGGGAAAAATCCAGCGTGCCCTGAATGCGAAAAGCGCGCCAACCGTCGTCTCGGTGGATGGTGTTTGGCGGGACATCTGTTGTGCGGCATACGAGAGAATGTTCCTCGTCCGTCTTTTCGGCGAAGCAGAAGGGGGTCTCCAGATTAACCTGGGAGAAGTCCTCTGTCTGGCACACCGAAAAAGTATAGGGCAGAGGATTAACAGTTAAATATTCCATAGGCAGAGTCTCTTCCCAAGTACATGGATGATTAATTACCAATATATTTTTCTAACAGTACCAATTGGACATCTGGAATTCCATTGAACGGTGTTGGAACGATCCCAACTTCGGAATAACCATGTTTTCGATACATTGCACGCGCTGCCATGTTTTTCTCGTTTGTGTCAATTCGAAGTTCCGAACATCCATGTTCTGTCGCATAGGTTTCATAAAAAGCAAGAAAGTTTCTACCATACCCCTTCCCGGCGCTTGACGGGGAAATCACGAGCGTGTGCAATACGCAGACTTGATTGTCTGGGACATCATATTTCCAATGGCCAAGGGAATATGCATCCATTTGTATGCGGTTTATAATGCCGCTGCCGTATATTTTGCCATGATCTTCAAGAACGAATAAATCATCACGCTGCAATGCTGCCTCTGCCGTGGCCTGTACCGGGTAGATCCCCCGGATCCAGCCGATCTGCTGTTTGTTTTCTTCTTCCGCCGTGTGAATCTCATCATATATTTTGGCTACGGAATAAAGATCCTCTATCGTTGCTTTTCGAATTTTCATTATTGTTTCCATTCTGTTCCATGTGCGTGCGGGCCGCTCTGGTACCTGATTCCGTTTTATCGCAATTTAGGCCCGAATTTTGAGGCGTTTGCCGGTACCTGATTACCATATTGGGGAGGTCGGTACCGAAAAATCAATCATTATCTGTGTTTTGATTGAAAATCGTGGTACCGAGTCACTCTATAAAGCTGTATCGGTACTATTCTGCCTGGCCTGTCAGCAGAACCACCGTCTCCACATGCTCCGTATACGGGAACATATCAACGGGCTGAATCCGGCGGACTTCGTAGCTGTGCTTCGTCAGATATTTCAGATCGCGCGAGAGGGTCTCGGGATTGCAGGAGACATAGACAACCTTCGGCGGGCCGAGGCGGACCACCGAGCGCAGGAAGGTTTCGCTGCTGCCGGCCCGGGGCGGATCCATCAGAATGACGTCGACGGACTCGCCGGCGTCGGCCATGGCCTCCAGGAACTCCCCGGCATCGCCGCCGGCGAAGCGGATATTTTCTACCTGATTGCGCTTTGCATTGGCAACAGCATCTTTTACCGCGTCGCGATTCAGCTCGACGCCGATCACCTGCTTCGCGTGGTCAGACGCTATAATGCCGATGGTGCCGGTGCCGCAGTAGGAGTCAAAGACCGTTTCCTCTCCGGTGAGCCCCGCGAGGTCAATGGCAGTACGATACAGCTTTTCGCACTGGACCGGATTGATCTGGTAGAAAGATTTCGCCGAGATGCGGAAGGTTTTCCCGCAGAGTTCATCTTCAATGTACCCCGGTCCATACAGGACGGTCTCCTGTCGGCCGAGCACCAGGTTTGTGTGGTACGGGTTTATGTTCTGCAGGATAGTCGTAATTTCCGGGTGCTGTTCCAGCAGTGCCCGGATGAAGTTTTTCCGCGAGGGGAACATCGGCGTACCGGAGACCAGAACCACCATGATCTGTCCGGTGGAGAAGCCCCGCTTGACCAGAACGTGCCGGATAAAACCACGGTGCGTGTCCTCATCGTAGGCGGTCATGTGGAAACTCTGCATGAGGCGGCGGATATCGACAATGATCTCGTCCGCTTTTTTATCCTCGATCTGGCAGTCGTTGACGGGCACAATCCGGTGGGAACCGGACTGGTATACCCCGGAGATGAGCTTCTTCCGCCGGGCATCCCAAGCGAAGGCGGCCTGCACCTTGTTGCGGTAGTGATGCGGGTTCTCCATCCCAAGAATGGGCTCCACTTTTCCGTAGCGGCCCAGCCAGCGGATCTCCTTCTTCTGCTTGAAAGCGAGTTGCTGCTCGTAGGTCATATTCTGCAGCTGACATCCGCCGCATTTTTTATAGAGAGGACACTGGCCGGGAACGGCCGGTTTTTTTGTGCGTTTTTTACCCATTGGGGTCTCCTTCTTTTGGAATGATTTCGGCGGATACGATGAAATCATTTCGTACTTCCCAGATCGTCGCCTGAATGAACTGGGAATGACCTGTCTCAAACACGTGCCCCCAGCTCTGCTCAATTTCAGCCCGCAGGGCATCGCCCTCCAGAGAGTCGATTTTTTCGTCGATCTCGTCCAGTGTCCAGGGGTCCGTTTCTGTAATCAGAAATCCGCCGTTTAAGACGACCTGCCAGGAGTCGAAGTCGGTGAGGCACACCTTCGATTCCGGAACTTCCAGGGTCAGCAGGACCTTGTCCTCGGTCCGCTTCAGGAAGGCGGCACTGTTGACATCCGGAGCCCGGTGCTGCCCTTTCCAGGTATGCCAGCACCAGACGGGATATTCCACGCCCGCCGGCGCCGGGCCGATCCGCTGTTCCATCCGCGCCATCAGCCATTCGTATTTGCCGGAAAGCGAATCGGCCTTGCTCAGATTAAATGACA
>R19__coassemble_1009_pt1 | contig 10857 bp, 10 predicted proteins | sample R19__metabat2_high_PE_001 | metagenome-assembled genome bin R19
TCGTTGGTGTGCTGAATGGCCGTATTGAACCCGTACGAACCGTTGGCGGCAACCGCCTGCCGGGTTGCAAGCCAGGTTGTGAACCGCCCAAGCAGTGCAAGCACAAGAATGACGATATAGGCCGGGCCCAGCAGCTTGCTGTCGGCGATGAATTCGTGTTTGATCAGTTTGCCTAGCATCGGAACACCTCCCGGAACAGTTCGTCGACTGTGCGGCCGGTTTTGGTGACCGATTCGACGGAACTGTGACGAATCATTTCACCGTTTCGGATGAAGACGAACTCGTCCAGCACCGGTTCGATGTCGGCGATGAGATGCGTCGACAGAATGACCGCGGCATCCTTGTTGTAGTTCTTGATAATGGTGTCAAGAATGTAGTCTCGGGATGCGGGGTCAACGCCGCCTATGGGCTCGTCCAGCAGGTACAGCTTGGCGTCGCGGCTCATGACAAGGATGAGCTGGACTTTTTCGCGGTTGCCTTTGGAGAGCGCTTTGAATTTTTTCTTCGGGTCGATGTTCAGGTGGGAGAGCAGCTCATACGCGCGTTCCGAACGGAAGTCGCTGTAGAAGTCTGCCATAAATTTGACCATGGACTGGACGGTCATGCTGTCGTCGAGATAGTTGCGTTCGGGCAGGTAGGCGACTATTTTTTTCGTCTCCACGCCGGGCTGCATGCCGTCGATGAGGATTTCGCCGCTGGTGGGAACCAGCAGGCCTGCAGCGAGTTTGATGAGCGTGGTCTTGCCGCTGCCGTTCGGGCCCAGAAGACCGATGATTTTGCCCGGCTGCAGTTCCAGGTCAATTCCCTTGAGTGCGGGAAAGCTGCCATAGTTTTTGACCAGCTGCCGGCACTCGAGAATGGTGGACATTTCAATTCCCCTTCTTTCTAATATCAGAATAGTTTAATCATAACACGGAGCCCCTGTATCACAAGTAAAGATTTCTTTAACTTTGGACCATTCCGGGATCGTTGACAGGGTATGAAAAATCAGATATCATAAATTTTAGTCGAAAGATAAAGAATGAGAGGAGAGGCTTCGGTATGAAAGACCGTCAGAAACGGAAACTGAAAAGGACAACCATGCTCCTGGGCGGTGCATCAGCTGCGGCAGCGGGAACAGCGCTCGGCATCTATGCCGCCTGGCCGCAGATCAAGGAGTTTTTCCTGAAAAAGCTGGAGGAGCACAACGACCGTGTCCGTCCGGCGCTGCAGGTCGCCAAAGACCGCAAAGCGGCCATTGCGGCTGAGCAGAAAAAGCTCAAAAAGGACATGAAAAAGCTCGACAAAAAGGTCAAAAAGGCCCGCCAGCAGCAGGCGACCCGTGTCTACAACGAGTACCTGGCCAAAGGCTACGAGCCGACCGCAGATATGATTCACGAGGCCGCCCTCTCGGACCTCGATGTCCGCGCTGAGGTCGACGCCAAAAAGGCGGAACGCCAGGCAGAGACCGACGCCCGCGTCGAAGAGGCGGTTCAGAAGAAACAGACAGAGCGGGAAGAAAAGGCCGCAGCCCGCTACGAGGAGCAGCATATCCGCCTGAAAGACGGCAAGGAAATCGCCGTTTCCTCTACGGTAAGACCGGAAGACGTGGCAAAATAAAACATATGAATCTGAAAAGAGCCGCACCGTTGGGTGCGGCTCTTTTATTTGCTGCTGATTAACTGTGGTGCGGGGAAATTTTGAAAAAGCGGCTAAATGGGGAATCTTTTGGTGACAGATTTTGAAATAGCTGATTTTACCCGGCGGCGCAGCCCTCCAGCCTGGAAAAATATGAAAAATGGGACATCTGAAGGCGCAGCGAGCACATGTATAGCAGCCGTTCCCTCCTAATATCGAACCACCCGTTCTTTTTCTCTTGTACCGTCTATTCCGTGCTGTTAGGGTAGCGGAGGAGGCGTTTCTATGTATGACAGCAGAATTCGAATCTTAATGTCCTATCTTGCATTTCTTCAGGAGCATTTGAATCATGTGCCGGAGGGGTCCATTATTTATGAAAAATACCGATACCGTTGGTTCCTGCCAGACGGATCTCATCATCGGCTGTATCTGGAAAAAGATGAACAAATCATCCGGGAGCTCTGCTGCAAACGGTACTGGAAACATGCAATGGTGGCAGCGAAAGCAGAATTGAGTGCCTGTCAAAGTTATGAAAGACATGCTCCAAAACAGACGCCGGAGCAGGTTTGGGCAAATCTTCCATTGGAAATCCGCAGGTTCGTAAGTCCACTGCAGCCCGAAAGCATGGAACAGATTGAAAAATGGAAAAGGAAAGCGTACCGAACGACTTCGAACAATGAGTGTGGGAAAATATACTGCTGTTCTGACGGAACAATGGTCCGCTCTAAATCAGAGTATATTATTGCGGAAAAGCTGATTTCTTACCAGATACCGTTTCGGTATGAATGTGGCGTATATCTTCGACAATATGGCTGGGTTTATCCGGACTTTATCATGCTGCGGGCCAGTGATTTTCGGGAAATTGTCTACGAACATTTTGGCCGAATGGATGATCCTACTTATCTGTCACATGCCGTGAAAAAAATTATGCAGTATCAGGAGAATGGGTATTTGCCATGGAAAAATTTTGTCTATACGGTGGAGAGCTCGTCCTCTCCGCTGCGTCCGGAAACGGTAGACGAGATGATTCATTCTGTTTTTGAGGGCGGGTAAAAGTGGGAAAAGCGGCTAAATTGGGAATTTTTTGGTGATAGATTTCCAAATGGCTGATTTTATCCGCGACTGCTCCCCTTCAGCCTCCTCTGCAGATACCAGAAATACCCCAGGCACAGCGCAATCTGTACCGCCGAGGAGCACGGCGTCGCGAGCCCAATGTGAAACAGGGAGACCGATGCAGTCCTGCTCATAAAATACGAAACGGGAATGCGTACCCCGAATGCCCCGATAATGCCCTGTGCCATAGTGAACCCGGTTTTGCCCCAGCCGTTAAAGTAGCCGATGAAGCTGAAGAGGAACGGGACCAGCAGGCAGTCGATGGCATATGCCTTGAGGTAGTCGGCCGCTGCGGCGGTGACCCGCAGATCGGAGGAGAAAATTCGTGCGAGCCCCTGTCCGTGGAAAAAGGCAAAGTAGGCGATGATGACATCCAGCACGAAAGCAAACAGCATCATGATACCCATGGCTTTTCGTGCGCGGCGGGTCTTGCCAGCGCCGGCGTTCTGCGCGACGATGGCGCTCAGAGCCTGCATGGCACTGCTTGGGATCAGCATGATGAAGGCGCAGATTTTCTCCGCAACGCCGACGCCGGCCGAGGGAACCACGCCGAGCGTGTTGACGATGCCCAGAATGACCAGAAACGAGAGCCCCACCAGCAGATCCTGCAGCGCAATCGGGGTGCCGTACCGAACCTCCTGCTTCATGGTTTTCCAGAGCGATCCGGATTTTGGATTGAGATCAGCTCCCTGAAACCGGAACGGAAGTTCCCGCCGGCGGACGATCAGAAGAGCAATGATGACGGACAGTGCCTGTGCCAGTACAGTGGCCAGCGCGGCGCCCTTCGGTCCCATCTTCAGACCGGCGACCAGCGCCAGGTCGCCTCCGACGTTGAAAATGGCCGCCATCCCGACGATGAGCAGGGGCGTCCGGGAATCGCCAAGGCCGCGAAAGATGGCACTCAGCACGTTGTAGGCAACAATGAACAGCGTGCCTGCTCCGCAGACGAAAATATAGTCGGTTGTGCCGCCCATGGCCTCTTTCGGCGCCTGAAGAAGCCGAGCAATCGGCCCGGTCAGGGCCAGGATGAGGACGGTTAGGACAATGCCGACGATGCCGAACTCCCAGATGGCGGCGCCGATATCCTGTCCTCTCTTCTCGGTTTTTCTCTCACCGATATGCCGTCCGAGAAGAATCGTGGTTCCCATAGCCATGCTCGTAATCGTATTCTGGATCAGCTGCATGAGCTGGCTCCCGGTGGAGACGGCCGAGACGTCCGCGGCCGTCCCGAACTGGCCGACGATCAGCAGATCGACCGCGCCGTAAAACGCCTGCAGGAACAGGGCTCCGAGGATGGGGAGCTGGAACCGGATCAGCGGACCCAGGATGGGCCCCTCTGTGAAATTCTGCACACGCTGTTCTGCCATAATTCTCTCCTTATAAACAAAAAAGCTGGATAGGACGTGCGGGCGTCTCAGCCCGCCATCTTATCCAGCTTTGACTTCTGACGAGTCGCTGCCCTCCGATGAACGATGCAGTTTTCTCCCTTATGGTACACAAAATCCGGGACCTTGAACAGGCCCCGGAGCATTTTTATTTCAGGTTGTTCTGGATAAACTGCAGAATATCCTGATAAACTTCCAGTTTGCAGTCGTCATTGTGAATTTCGTGCTTATAGCCTTCATACAGCTTGCTGGAGACTTTAGTATGTCCTTTTCGGTATGCTGCAACAGCTTGGTTGAAGCCCACACCGTAAAGTCCGACCGGATCTTTCGAGCCGGAAATGAAGAAGATAGGCAGATCTTTCGGTGCCTTGCCGATTGTGGCGGGGGAGCTGGCGTCAGCGAGCAGCTCAATGGTTTCCCCATAGCTCTGAACGGTGAGCGGAAATCCGCAGAGCGGATCGGCCTCATATTTGTCGCGGTTTTCCTGGTTGACAGAGAGCCAGTCGGTGCTGCCGGCGGCGCCCATCAGAACTTTGACGGCATTGTCCAGCTTGTTATCTGTCTGTGTCATACCGATGTAGGTAAGTCCCTGGCCGAGCTTCTTGCAGGTTTCAGCGGGAATCTGTCCGGATCCGCACAGGATCAGGCCATCGAGTTCATTGCCGTACTGGGCAGCGTATCGGCGGGCAATGAAGGAGCCCATGGAATGGCCGAACAGGAAGAACGGCTTGCCGGGATTTTCCTTCTTAGCAATCCCGGTCAGCGTTTCACAGTCTTCCACGAACGTCTGACCGTTTTCGTTTTTGCTGCCGATATCGCCGAGCGGATGTTCTTGAGTGACCGACTGACCATGGCCGACATGGTCATTGCCATAGACGGCGTACCCCTGGTCAACAAACCAGCGCGCCATGGAATCATAGCGGTCAATATATTCCGCTACGCCGTGGGCGAATTGAATGACGCCCTTGATTTTGCCGTCCGCCGGTTTCCAGGAAATGGCGTGGATGGTGTAGTTCTCATCGTAGGACTGGTAAGTGAACTCTTTTTTCTCCACATTCCCCGCCGCAGACGATGGAACAGCGGCAAGGGACAGGACCATGGCCAGCGCCATGAGAATGGACAGTACTTTTTTCATTGTTTTTCCTCCTGTTGAACAATTGTCTGACAGATTCATTGTAACAGGATGCAAAAAACAGGGTCAATCATGTGCGGTCTGTCCGCACAACGGACCGCTTAGCTTATGGGCGGATTAATTAATTTCTCACGGACAATCCGGCATTTCTGACTGAGCCAGGCATGGCTGACCAGATCTGCCGGGTTTGAGAAAGGAAGATTCAGAAGAGAACCGGAAATTTGGGCCTCGATCTGGATGATTTCATCCGGATCAAACGATGTATTTGTGTGAATGGAATAATACAAATATTCACTGCCGGCGCCCAGTGCATAGAGCTGGGCTTTTTTCAGACGCAACTGCATTTCGGGGTCTTCTAGTTTTACAAACTGGATGCACCAGTCGGAGATATCGTTGATGACATGAATGGAGACCTGACGGTTTTCCAGAACCGCATCGGAGATATCGTGAAGCAGATCATCAAAATAGAAATAATAGCAGGCGAGATACGCGATTAAATTGATCTGATCAAGCGGTGACAGATCCGGATAGGAATCGAGGACAATTTCTGCACAGATATTGAGCATTTGCTTGAGGCAAACCTCTAAAAACTGTTCTTTCCGGGGATAATAATACTGGATGTTCGTCGGCTGCGTGTCTGCAGCTTTGGCGATATCAACATAAGTTGTATTTTTATATCCGTTATTCCGGAAGAGGGTAAAGGCGATGGAGGCAATCCGATTCCGTTCCGCAGTATTTCGTTTTCTTCCCATGGACAACCCCTTCTTTTGAATGGATGAAGTCTATTGTAATCGATGAAAATTATCTTAACAAATATCTGGCATGCAGAATAGGATATTAATTATAAACTATATGTATATAGGATAAAATAGAATTCGGAGGAAACAAGAATGGATCAGATTATGGCAACGGTGAATGCACTTATGCCTCGTGCCGCAATGCCGCTGGGTCTGCTTCTGCTCGTTTGCGTTGCGGTTCATGCCCAATATATGTTGCAGGGCTGGAAACCAGCGCTGACAATGATTGGAATTGGCGCGGTTATTGCATACGGCTTAGAGGAATTCGGCGTTCATACCGGAATCTTATACGGAAGATATTACTTTACCTCGATGATGGGGCCGAAGCTGGATATGTGATTCCGGTTACGCTGGTCTGTGCGTGGGTGGTTCTGCTCTATATCGCGTGGAATGTCAGCAATTTGCTGCTGGATCAATCTCCGGTTCCAAGCAGCTACAGCACCGGCCATATATTCTTCTCCGCTGCAGTAACGGCGCTCCTGGTCACAACGTTTGATCTGAATGCAGATCCGTTCGCTGTGGCAAACGGCTGGTGGGTCTGGATCGACGGCGGTCCCTATTTCGGTGTGCCGATTCACAATTTTGTCGGGTGGTTTATCATCGCATTTGTTACCTTCCTCCTGCATGGATATCAGATGAAAAAGGAGAAGGTTCCGACACTTGACGGAGCGGGATCCGGTGCTCGCAAATGGTCCATCGCACCCCTGCTGGTATATATTTTTGCCGGAATCATCTTTGTGCTGATTAACTTTGATCATAAACTGGGGCTGATTACCGTCTATCTCATTTTGCTTCCATCTCTCTATGCTCTATGGAACTGGGGTAAGTGGTATCAAAAGACCGCACAGGCATAATAAAAGGGACAGCTACAAAAGCGGCTGTCCCTTTTTCATCATGTGCGAAATATCCGGCTCTATGCGGACCGCTGACAGTCGATTTTGGACCATCGATTCCATTCGCTTGAACCGCAAGCAGGCCGGCTGGTACCGTGGGTGGGAAAGGAGAAATAGGCTGTGCGTGGAAAATGGCCGGTTTCGCTGGTACCGGCCAGACGGCACGCGAACCTATCTGAACCCAGGGACAGATGAGAGGATCCTTCGAAAACTCTCGGAAAAACGTTTTTATTCCCATAGCATGCCTTGGAACAGGTATGCATCTCTGCCGGACGAAATTCGAAAATATGCAGACCCGCTTCCGTCCCCGATGGAAAATTTTGTGGAAGAGTGGCGGATCCAGCCGGTTCGCGAATACTATTAATATCCGGAGCGGAAAACCGCCGCGTGTTCCAGTGACTTGATGGTCTGCTCAAAGTCGGAAATGATGATTGCTGAGTGCCTGCTGTCCTATGATATTCCATTCCGCTATGAGAGCGGAGTGAAAATGGCCGTCTAATTGGCACTCCGGTGCCGCCAAAACAAAAAAGAACCGCGTCGTAACGCGGTTCGTTCTGGGTGCAGGGGGAGGACTTGAACCTCCGACCTCCGGGTTATGAGCCCGACGAGCTACCAACTGCTCTACCCTGCGATATCTCATTGTGGTCAGCGCCTCTGTGCTGACTGCGAGATATATTATATATCGCACTTACGTGGAATGCAAGAATTTTTTTACAAATTTCCTAACATCCCACGCAATTTATGCATGCTCAACTCTTGCATACATAAAGTACTTCATGTTGAACGGCGTGCAGTAAATGCCTTTGACGTTCGTTTTGCACATGTAGATATCGTTGTAGAAGTAGATGGGGACGGCGGCGTAAGTATTCATGACCATGGTCTCCGCCTCATGCAGCAGATCGCGGCGGTGCGCAAGGTCGGTGGTGCTTTTGGCCTCACGGATGAGGGCGTCGTACTTGTCCCAGCCGTGGGGCGCCGCCGGACTGGACGGGTCGCGGCCGAGGAGGCAGTCGTTGTTCATGGAGTCGGAGGTGAAGAGATCCAGCATGGTGATGGGGTCATCGAAGTCGGCGACCCAGCCGTCCCGGGAGACGGACATCTTGCCGGCACGGCGGTCGGCGAGGAAGGTGTTCCATTCCTCGGTCTTAATGCGGCAGTGTACGCCGATCTGGGCCCAGTCGGACTGCAGGGCCTCCGCAACGGCCTGGTGACCGGAATCGGAGTTGATGCAGTAGTCAAACGAGATGGGCGTCGACGCGGACAGCTTCCCGTCCTTGCCGAACTTGTAGCCCACCGACTTCAGAAGCCGTATGGCCTCGGCCCGGGCGGATTTGGCGTTGTAGTCCGCCGAAAAGTACCCGGTGGACTTCCGGTCCGGATAATCATATGCGTCGTTGGACTTGAACGGTTTGCCGGTGCCGTCCTGCATTCCGGACGGGACGAAGCTGGTGGCCACCTCCTGGCCGGTCTGGCCGATGTTTTTGACAATGTAGTTCCGGTCAATTAGGACGCTGAGTGCGTGGCGCACGGTGGTGGCTTTCTTCTCGCTCATGCCCTTGAAGAGCGGCGAGTCGACATTGAAGGCAACGTAATACGTGCCGAGCGTCGGGACTTTGAAGAAGTCTTTGCGGTGCAGGAGACTGGCGACGAGATCGGTGGGGACGGTGTCGCAGAAATCCAGATCACCGGCGTTGTAGGCCGAGTAGGCGGCGGTGTTGTCGGCGGAGAGCATAAACTGCAGCTCCTTGACCTGCACTTTCCCCGCATTGTAGAAGTACGGGTTCTTCTCATAGATCATGGATTCGTTGTGCTTCCACTGCTTCAGCGTGTAGGCGCCGTCGGTGACGAATCCCGCCTCGGAGCACCATTTCCCGGGGTTGGTCCCCGAGGGGTCCGCCTTTTCCACTGCGTGCTTCGGCACCGGGTAGAAGGTGGGGAAGGCACAGAGGCTTAAGAAATAGGCACAGGGCACTGCAAGTCGGACGACGAACGTATTGCCTTTTGCCGAAAGATCGAGGGTACCGTCCTTTTTGTGGGCAACGGCATCGTACAGGTACGAGTAGGTGGCGCCGGTTTTCGGATTGGCCGCGCGCTGCCAGGAATAGGCGAAGTCCGCAGCGGTGAGCGGCCTGCCGTCGCTCCACTTCAGTCCGTCTTTCAGGCGGAACGTGTAGGTCAGCTCGTCCGGGCTGACGGAGTAGTCCTTGACCAGCGCCGGAACGATTTTGTTTTTCGCATCGGTGGTGAACAGCCCCGCAAACGAGTTGCAGACCAGGGAGCCGCCGTCTACCGAAGAGGTCAGTGCGGGGTCCAGGCAGTCGGGCTCACTGGCCAGGTTAATCTTCAGGACCGATCCGTTGGAGTCCGACGTCAGTTTTCCGCCCGTCGCACCGTTGCAGGCGGAGAGCGTCAGCACCAGGAGGACCGCAGTCAGGATCAGCGCAAGAATTTGTTTTGTCTGTTTCATTATGGGCACTCCTTACTTGTGAAAACATGCGGTCAGATGCCCGCCGCCGCGGTCGGTGAGCTCGGGCCGTGCCTGTGCGCACTCGGCGGAGGCATACGGGCATCGGGTCCGAAACGCACAGCCGGAGGGCATGTTCAGCGGGCTGGGGATGTCACCCTCCAGGATCTTTCGCTCCCGGGCACGGGCCTCTTTCGGGTCCGGGATGGGGATGGCGCTCAGCAGCGACTGTGTATACGGGTGTTGCGGGTTTGCAAACAGTTCATCCGCTTCCGCCAGCTCCACGATGCGGCCTAAATACATAACGGCAATACGGTCGGAGATGTGTTCGACAACCAGCAGGTCGTGGGCAATGAACAGATATGCAATGCCGAGCTCTTTCTTCAGGTCCTCAAACATATTGATGACCTGGGCCTGGATGGAGACGTCCAGCGCGGAGACCGGCTCATCGCAGATGATGAAGGACGGGTGCGTCGCCAGCGCTCTGGCAATGCCGATGCGCTGCCGCTGGCCGCCGGAAAATTCATGGGCGTACCGGGTTGCGTGTTCGGCGTTGAGCCCCACCAGGGACATCAGGTGAAGAATCTTTTCGTAGCGCTCTTTTCGGCTGGAATAGAGATGGTGGGTATCCAGCGGCTCGCCGATGATGTCCTCGACGGTCATGCGCGGGTTCAGGGAGGAGTAGGGGTCCTGAAATACCATCTGCATCTCTCTGCGGAGCGGCTTGATGGTCTTGCCCGTGACCTCCTGCCCTTTAAAATAGACATGGCCGCCGGTGGGCTCATAGAGCCGAAGGATGGAGCGGCCCACCGTGGTCTTGCCGCAGCCGGACTCGCCGACCAGCCCCAGCGTCTCATTCGACGCGATCCGGAAAGAGACCCCGTCCACGGCTTTTAAGGTCTGTGTCCGGTGAAAGGCCGAACGGACCCGGAAATACTGTTTGAGCTCCTGTACCTCGAGGAGCGTGTCCTTCTCAGACATGGTCTGTTGCCCCCTTCTCATATTCCTCTCGGACGTTCTGCCAGCAGGCGGCGAGGTGGGTGTCACTCAGCCGCAGCTCTTCCGGCACTTCACGGAGACAGATCTGCATCGCGCGGGAACAGCGGGTGCAGAAGGCGCAGCCGTCCGGGAGATTCAGCAGGTTGATCGGGGATCCGGCGATGGGCTCCAGCCGCTTCCCCATGCGGTCCGGGTTCGGAATGGAGCGGAGCAGGCCTTTGGTATACTCGTGGGCCGGACGGTAGAAGATGTCGTCCGCCGTGCCGCGCTCACAGACGCGGCCGCCGTACATGACGATGATTTCATCGGCAATCTCGGCGATGACGCCCAGATCGTGGGTGACGATGATGATGGCCATGCCCATCTTTTTCTGGAGATCCTGCATAAGGTCCAGGATCTGGGCCTGAATAGTGACGTCCAGCGCCGTCGTGGGCTCGTCGGCAATCAGGATATCCGG
>R19__coassemble_1029_pt1 | contig 10714 bp, 11 predicted proteins | sample R19__metabat2_high_PE_001 | metagenome-assembled genome bin R19
GTACTACTGGAGTGCCTCGGCAATCTGGCCGCCAACGAGCGGTTCCGGCCGGGCGGCACGTCGGCCTCCGCCCTTGACAAGATTCTGCGGGGCGTCGACAATATAGTCAGTCAAAATGGCCATACGGTCATTGTCACCAACGAGGTGTTCTCCGGCGGCTCTTCGTACGCCGGCGAGACCCTCGACTATCTCCGCCTGCTCGGCCGGCTGAACTGTGAACTGGCCGCCCGGGCCGATGCCGTCGTGGAAGTGGTCTGCGGCATCCCCTGTGTACGAAAAGGAGGAATTTTGTCCCTATGAGAACCTTTTTTCAGACCATCGGCGTCGCCTTCGGCATGTTCTCTAAAGTGCCGGTCCCGCGCACCGTCTGGAATGACAAAAATATGCGCTATATGTTCCTGGCCTTCCCGCTGGTGGGCCTGCTCATCGGCCTGCTCTGGTTCGGCTGGCTGGCCCTGGCAAACTGGCTGACGTTCCCGGATGCCCTGACAAATCTGGGCTTCGTCGCCATTCCGGTGCTGGTTACCGGCGGCATCCATATGGACGGGTACAGCGACACCGTCGACGCCCTCTCCAGCTATTCCTCGCCGAAGCGCAGACGGGAAATCATGCAGGACCCGCACGTCGGGTCCTTCGCGGTTATCCGCGTGGTTCTCTATTTTCTGACCTATTATCTGCTCATCGCCTCTCTGTCAGCGGACGGGAAGACGGCCATCCTCATCGGCCTGTCATTCATGTACTCCCGCGCGCTGACCGGCCTTGCGGCGGCCAACTTCCGGCTGGCCAAGAACACGGGCCTTGCCCATACATTTTCCAGCCGCGCCGATAAAAAGACGGTCACCATCTGGCTGTCCGTCTTTGCCATCGCCATTCTCGCCGGCATGATCGCCTGCAATGTCGTCGGCGGCCTCACTATGCTGGTGGCCTCCCTTATCGTGTTCTTCCACTACTATCAGGTGGCGGAGCGCAAATTTGAGGGCATCACCGGAGACCTCTCCGGCTGGTTCCTCCAGAAGTGCGAGTGGTGGATGATGTTTGCCCTGGTCGTCGGGCAGGTCCTGGAGGCGAAGATCGCCGCATGATCTTTGTCTACGGGCCGCTCTTCAGCGGAAAACGGACCTTTGCCGCCCGCTTCCCGGGCCCCTGTCAGGCCGATGCCCAGGAGCTGGCAGCTGCCTGTCCGGCCGAACAGCTGGAGGCCCTGGCGGACCGCCTCGCCGCGGAAAACGCGGTGGTCCTGGCCGTCGAGACCGGGGCCGGCGTCGTGCCCGTCGACCGGACGGAACGGGAGAACCGGGAAAAGGCCGGCCGCCTCGCCTGCCTGCTGGCCGACCGGGCGGACACGGTTGTCCGCATGTGCTGCGGCATCCCCGAGGTGCTGAAAGGGGAGCTGCCGTCGTGACGCTTTATCTTTTCCGCCACGGCGCAGCCGCCTGGACCCCGGAACACCGCTATCTTGGCCGGACCGATCTCCCGCTGAGCGCGGAGGGGGCGGCCGCACTGGCGGCCCGGCCCGAACAGCCGGCCGAGGTCTTCGTCAGCCGGCTGCGGCGGACGCAGCAGACCGCTGCCATTCTGTTTCCGAAAGCGAAACAGATTGTCGTCCCCGCTTTCGACGAGATGGACTTCGGCGCCTTTGAGGGCCGAAACTATCGCGACATGGAACACGACGCCGCCTACCGTGCCTGGGTAGATGCGGGCTGCCGGCCCGCCTGCCCCGGCGGCGAGTCGATGGACGCATTCTGCAGCCGCGTCGGCGCGGCGTTCGAATCGATTATGGATCGCGCATGCGCAGAGGACAGGGAGGACCTGACCATCGTCGCCCACGGCGGCACGCTGATGGCCATTCTGTCCCGGTTTGCGCGGCCGGAGAGAGACTATTTCGCCTGGTCCACGCCCGCCGGCGGCGGCCATCTGCTGACTGCGGACCCGGCGGACTGGAAGATGCTAAGAAAGATTACCTGGAGAAAGGACCTGCACGCATGATCCTCTTCACCGCCGTGCTCTGCGGCTTTCTGCTGGATTATCTGTTCGGCGACCCGAACTGGATCCCGCACCCGGTGACCTATATTGGAAAATATATCGCCTGGCTGGAGCCCCGGCTGCGGGCCCGGTTTCCCGCGGACCAGAAGGGGGAGCGCAGGGCCGGCCGCCGGCTGGTGTTCTATGTCATCCTGACCGTGGGCGGCGGCAGTGCGGCCATTCTGACGGCCGCCTGGTTCATTCACCCGATGCTGTTTTTTGCCCTGCAGACCCTTTGGTGCTGGCAGTGCCTTGCGTACCGCGGGCTGAAGTCCGCCGCCGAACAGGTCAGGTACTGCCTGGAGGCCGGGGATCTCCCCGGTGCCCGGACTTCGCTCCGCGCCCTGGTGGGCCGGGATGTGGAACAGCTGAACCGGTCCGGGGCCATCTGCGCCACTGTGGAATCGGTTGCGGAGAACACCAACGACGGCATTCTCGCCCCGCTCCTCTACATGCTTATCGGCGGCGCACCGCTGGCGCTGACCTACAAGGCCATCAACACGATGGACAGCATGGTGGGCTATCAGAACGAGAAGTACATTGATTTCGGCCGCGCGGCGGCGAAGACCGACGACGCCGCGGGGTGGCTCCCGGCCCGCCTCGGGCAGCTGCTGCTCCGGCAGGGCGCCTGCCTCAGCAGGGGCACCAGCGGCAAGGGCGCCAAACGCATTCACCGGCGCGACGCGAAAAAGACCCAGAGCCCCAACGCGGGGCAGATGGAGTCCGTCGCCGCCGGCGCCCTCGGCATCCGGCTCGGCGGTCCCGCCTCCTACGGCGGCGTCGTCTTTGACAAACCCTACCTCGGCGACCGGACCCGCTGCCCGGAGACTGGCGACATCGTTCTCGCGGAGAAGATGTCGGCGAAAGCTACGTACCTGCTGCTGATCTTCGGCCTGCTGATCCGCATGATTGCCATGATCTTTATTTCATCTCTATGAGTTCTGTTTTTCCACACGGCGGTGACTGGGCCGGTTTCCAGGAGGAGTCCGGCGGCGGGGCGCCGCTCGACTTTTCCGCCAATATCAGCCCTCTGGGTGTGCCGCAGCCCGTGCAGCGTGCTGTCTGTGCAGCCGCCCCGGAGGCCGACCGCTATCCGGACCCGGAATGCCGGGATCTGCGCCGGGCCATTGCAGAGCAGGAGGGCGTCGCCCCGGAACAGGTTCTCTGCGGAAACGGCGCCGCCGACCTCATCTGGCGCACAGTTTTTGCCCTCCGCCCGAAACGGGCGCTTCTGCAGGCGCCGGCTTTCTCCGAATATGAGGCGGCGCTCCGGGCCGTGGACGTGCCAATTGAATACGACGCACTTTCGGCGAAAAACGATTTTGCTCCGACGGAGGGCCTGCTGGAAAAAATCCCGGCAGACGGCCTCGTCTTTCTGGCCCAGCCCAACAACCCAACGGGCCGGCTCTTCCCCTGGGATCTGCTGCTGCGAACCGCCCGGCTCTGCCGGGAACGCAATACCGTTCTGGTGCTGGACGAATGTTTTCTGCCGTTCACGGACGAGAAGGATTGTCTGACCGGGGCAGAGAATGTTCTGGTACTCAAAGCGTTTACGAAAATTTACGGCATGGCCGGCCTGCGGCTCGGCTGCCTGATCGGCGACGAAACCCTTCTGCGCAGGATTGGACAGGCGGGACCGCCCTGGAGCGTCAGCTCTGTCGCCCAGGCCGCCGGGCTGGCCGCCCTGTCGGATACAGAATATGTGAAAAGTGTTCGCCGCGTCATTCGGGCCGAGAGGCCGCATCTCTTCGACGGCCTGTCCGAACTGGGTTTTCATGTAGTACCGGGAGAGGCCAATTTTCTGCTGTTCTCCTCCGAACGGCCGCTGCTGCATCCGCTGAAAGCGCGCGGCATTCTGCTGCGGCCCTGTGCAAATTTCCGCGGCCTGTCCGACCGCTGGTACCGTACCGCTGTCCGAACCCATTCCGAAAATGAGATGCTTCTGCAGGCGCTCCAGGAGGTGACCGCACCGTGAGCCGAGCCAAACCGATTATGATTCAGGGCACCATGTCCGGCGCCGGCAAGAGCCTGCTCTGCACGGCGCTGTGTCGCATCTTTGCCCGGGACGGCTATCGCGTCGCGCCGTTCAAGAGCCAGAACATGGCGCTGAACAGCTGCGTCACCGACGGCGGCGAGATCGGCCGGGCCCAGGCGGTCCAGGCCGCAGCCGCAGGGGTCCGACCCGATGTGCGCATGAACCCCGTTCTGCTGAAGCCCTGCACCGACACCGGGAGCCAGATCATTGTCAACGGGCACGTCCGCGCGCAGATGGACGCCGCGGCGTACTACGCCTGGAAAAAGGCGCTGATTCCCGACGTGCAGAAGGCCTACGACAGCCTGGCAGAGGAAAACGACATAATCGTCATCGAGGGCGCCGGCAGCCCCGCCGAGATCAATCTGCGGGAAAACGACTTCGTCAACATGGGCCTCGCCGCTATGGTCCGCGCGCCGGTGCTTCTGGCGGGGGACATCGACCGCGGCGGTGTCTTCGCCCAGCTGGTGGGTACGGCGGTCCTGCTGGAGTCGGAGGAGCGCGCACACATCCGCGGCTTCGTCATCAACAAGTTCCGCGGCGACCCGTCCATCCTGGAGCCGGGGCTCGCGGAGCTGACCGACCGCACCGGCATCCCGGTTCTCGGCGTCCTTCCATATCTCGATGTGGATATCGACGAGGAGGACTCCATGACCAGCCGCCTCACTGAGACTCAGCACGCCCCGCTGGATCTAGCGGTCATCCGCTTCCCGCGCATTTCCAACTTCACGGATTTTGCGCCGCTGGAGGCCCATCCGCTGTTCGGGGTGCGGTACGTGGATCGCGCAGGCGATCTTGGCAGCCCGGACTGCGTCGTGCTCCCGGGTACCAAGAGTACGCTCTCGGATCTGGTCTGGCTGCGGGAGAGCGGCCTGGAGGCGAAAATCCTGCAGTGCGCGGCCAACGGCACGCCGGTTATCGGCATCTGCGGCGGCTATCAGATGCTCGGAGAGATCCTCTCCGACCCCTGCGGCTCGGAGGGCGGCGGTACACTGCGCGGCCTCGGCCTGCTGCCGCAGACCACCGTCTTTGCGGCGGAGAAAAACCTGGGCCGCACGGAGACGGTCCTTTCGCCGACTCCGTTTCTGGACGGCGCGCTGAACGGCGCGAAGGTGTCCGGCTACGAGATCCACATGGGGGAGACGACCGGCCCATCCGCATTGCCGAACGTCTACGGCACCTATCTGCACGGCTTTTTCGACTCCGGCGAGGTGACGGAACGGCTTGCCGCCGCTCTGCTGGCGCGCAAGGGCGTTTCGTATGAGGAGGATACGCCGGTCTCACATGCAGAGTACGAAAACGAGCAGATGGACCGCCTCGCCGCGGCGGTACGCGAACACCTTGACCTGCGGCGCATTTATGAAATCCTGGAGGAGGGAGCACAGTGAAACACCATCTGCCCGCCGATATCGAGAAAACCAGCATGGAGATCATTATCAAAGAGCTGGCCGGGCGGGGCATCACCCTGCAGCCCGGCACCGAGCGGGTGGTCCGCCGCGTCATCCACACCACGGCCGACTTCGACTACGCCGAAAATCTGCTCTTCCTGGGCGATCCGGTGGCTCGCACCGAGCAGGTTCTCCAGCGCGGAGGGGCAGTCCTCGTCACCGACACCAACATGGCACGATCCGGCATCAGCCGCCCCGCGATGAAGAAACTTTTCGCACAGTCCGTCTGCTTTATGGCGGATGAGGACGTCGCTCGCCGCGCGAAAGAGGAGGGGACGACCCGTGCGGTCGTCTCCATGCAGACTGCGGCGGAGGCGTATCCCTCCGCCATCTTCGCCGTCGGCAACGCACCCACGGCGCTCTTCGCCCTGGCGGATCTCCTGGAATCGGGCCTCCGCCCGACGCTGATCGTCGCAGTCCCTGTGGGATTCGTCAATGTCGTCGAGGCCAAAGACCGGATCGCCTCCGTGTGCCGGGACTGCGGTGTCCCTGCCATCGTCGCCCGGGGGCGCAAGGGCGGCAGTACCGTCGCTGCGGCCGTCTGCAACGCCCTGCTCTACGAGGCCGCCGATCTCTCCGACCCCGCAAAACGCGGCTGGTAAATTCCGCCCCAATCGGTTACAATGGGAAAAGAATCTTCGAAAGGAGTGGTTGTATGGCCGATCTTGTCACTGAGGTCCGACAGCTCCGCAAAGCCGATATCTACGAAAAGTGGAAATTCTGGAAACGTACCGGCACCATCTGCATCCTTGTCAGCCTGGCGCTGTTCTTTGTCATTGTCGTCCGCGGCTTTGATACGCTCGGTTTCTACCCCGACGGCTCCGGCGGCATCAGCTCCGACTCCGCCGTGCTGCTGTTCATTTTCAGCTTCCTTGCGGCTATGGAGTACACGGAGTACACCTGGAAACCGGAAATCCGCCGGCTCTATCCGAAGGTGACCCGGCGTACCTATATCTGGGCATCCATCTTAATGCTCGTCGCCAGCGCCAGCTGGATCTGTGCCAACACCGCTTCCTTCATCGTCTACCCCGTCATCCGCGCCGCCATCATCGAGTGGTGCGCCTCATTTGTCCTGTTCTGCATCGGCTATTGCTACAAAAAATTGCACGGATAATACGAACAACTATCTTAAAAATCAATCCGGAACACGTGTTGTTCCGGATTTTTTTGCTTTTCTTTCCCCTTTTTCTCAGAGATTCGTGTATAATAGGAACGTCAGAAGGGGTATCTCTGACGGGTAAGGAATTGGTGCCTCGTCAATCGGGTTCCCTTCACGGCAATGGGAAATTAATTGTTTAATAATGTTTTTAGCTTCCCACAGAAAAACACCGCTCTTCGTGAGCGGTGTTTTTCTGCGTGGAAGTTTTCTTTTATTGCCCGTCCATTCCCTATTTTCTACCGTTCCATCTTTGCCCTGCGCGGTCCTGTACTCGATATGCTATGGTAAGCAAAAAAGGAGGATTTACGTGGAGATTATGGATCGCGTCCGGGAACTGGAGAAGACCGAAGAGGAGCTTGAGGGCCGCATTCGCAGGTGCGGGGTAAAAGGGTATCTGGTTCTGGATCGAGGATATTATCGTTATCAGAAAGAGAACGGGAAACGGATTCTTTTGGATCCGAATGCAGATGCGGCATTGATTCACTCTGATTGAAAGCGATATTGGGAAAAGATGCTCTCTTCCGTTCAAAATGAGCGGAAAGTCTGGATTTCCTATCTTCGAATTTTTCAAAAGATTCCGTATGAGCAGGTCTATGCCAGCCTTTCGAAAGAGCGGAAAAAATGGGTTCAGCCGTTCAAGCCTGCCGCGGAGAAGTTTCAAAAAGAATGTAAGAGCAGCCAGCATCTTGAGAGCTATCCCAAGGAGATTATCTGTTCGAATGGCATGGCGGATCGTTCGAAATCGGAATGCATGATCGTCTCAAAGCTGCTGGAATACCGCCTGCTGTTTGATTATGAGCGCAGCGTCTACCTGAAACCGGTCGGATGGGTGTATCCGGATTTCACGATTCTCCATCCCCGAACCGGGAAAGTAATTCTCTATGAACGCTTCGGCCGAATGGATGACCCGAATTACCGAAACCGAACTGTGCGGAAACGGATGCTGTATCCGGAAAATGGATATCGGCCGGGTGGGAATTTTATTTATACGATGGAGACCCAAAAACACCCCCTCACCTTTCCGGAGATTGATGAAGTGATTCGGACCTATTTCTTTTGATTGACAAAAGATGGAGATACAAGAATTTTGTCACGAAAAGGGCGAATCTTTGACAAGAACTCAAAAATACAGATTTTTGTCAACGGGGCGGCGAATGTAATGCTACAATTATTGATAAAATGCAAGCTAACGGGTTGACATTATCTGGGAATCCGCATGTTTTGTCAAAAAAAGCAGCCGCTGAGGCCCGATTTCCTTTGACAAAATTCGAGAATCAGGGCTTTATGTCAAAAAACACTCTTATGCGTGACAAAAAATGGAAATCTGAGAATTTTGTCAAAACATAAAAAATCCGCTCCCTAACAAGGGGGCGGATTTTTTATGTTTTATTCAGCAACCGCTGCCTTCAGCGCATCGACCTTATTGGTTTTTTCCCACGGGACGTCAATGTCCTCGCGGCCCATGTGGCCGTAAGCGGCGACCTGTTTGTAGATGGGGCGGCGGAGATCCAGCTCGTCGATGATGGCGGACGGGCGGAGATCAAAGACCTTGGTGACGGCCGCATTCAGCTTTTCGGGGTCCACTTTTTCCGTACCGAACGTGTTGACGTAGACGGAGACCGGAGTGGCGACGCCGATGGCGTAGGCCAGTTCGACTTCGCAGCGGTCGGCAAGGCCGGCGGCGACGATGTTCTTGGCGACCCAGCGGGCTGCATAAGAGGCGGAGCGGTCGACTTTGGTCGGGTCTTTGCCGGAGAAGCAGCCGCCGCCGTGGCCGCAGGCGCCGCCGTAGGTGTCGACGATGATCTTGCGGCCGGTCAGGCCGGAGTCGGCGGCGGGACCGCCGAGGACGAAGCGGCCGGTGGGGTTGATGTAGAACTTGGTGCGGTCATCCAGCAGATCGCCCGGGATGACAGGGAGAATGACGTATTTCTTGATATCGGAGCGGATCTGCTCCAGGGTGACGTCGGCGTCGTGCTGAGTGGAGACGACGACGGCGTCGACGCGGACGGCCTTGTTGTTCTCATCGTATTCCACGGTGACCTGGGACTTGCCGTCCGGACGGAGGTACGGGAGCGTGCCGTCCTCGCGGACGTCCGTCAGCTTTTTGGCCAGCTTGTGGGCGAGGGAGATAGGCAGGGGCATGAGCTCCGGGGTTTCGTTGATGGCGTAACCGAACATCATGCCCTGGTCGCCGGCACCGTTGAGCTCGTAGGGGTCGGAGTCGCCGGCCTTGTTCTCCTCGGAGTGATCGACGCCGAGGGCAATGTCGGCGGACTGCTCATCAATGGCGGTGAGGACGGCGCAGCTGTCGCCGGTGAAGCCGATGGACGGGTCGTTGTAGCCGATTTCATTGATGGTCTTCCGCGCGATGGACGGGATGTCCACGTACGCGCTCGTGGAAATTTCACCCATGATCATGACCTGACCGGTGGTGACGGTGGTCTCGCAGGCGACGCGGCCCATGGGGTCCTGCTTGATGATCTCGTCCAGGATGGCGTCGGAGATCTGGTCGCAGACTTTATCGGGATGGCCTTTTGTGACCGATTCAGATGTGAAGAAATGATGCATAATAAATCCTCCTAATGAAAAAAAGAAAGCCTTTCGGGGAACCCCCGAAAGGCGTATGCACGCGACTTATCTTTCGGCGGTCACCGCAGGAATTGGCACCTTGCAAAAAGCAGGTTGTCGGACGTCAATGGGCCTGTTCCCTTACGTCACTCTGGATAAGGTTTCATTCAATTGTGTTACATAGTAACGCAGACTATGTGTCTTGTCAACTATTATCTTCTGACTGGTCCGCAATAGCTTCCGCCCCGGAACTGCGGCGCCGTTTTTTCTTTTTCGGCCGCTTTTCGTTCAGAATGATGGGGGAGACACGCTTGTACAGCAGGAAGGTCAGAAGGACATCTAACATGCCTTTCACGAAGGTGAACGGCACATTGAAGATGAGGATGGCCTGGGACAGGCTGTGCACACTGGGCAGGATGGCCTGGTAGGCGGACAGAATGGCCTGTTCCGGCATAAACGCCTTTTCGTAGAACGGGTAGACAATATAGAAGTTGGTGAGATAGCTCAGAGCGGTCATGCAGACGGCGCCCACCAGGGAGCCGGTCAGCGCACTCTTTTTGCTGCGGTGCCGCTCGTAGATGTAGCCGGCGGGCAGAACAAACAGTGTGCCCAGCAGGAAGTTGGAGAGCTCGCCGATGAAGGCCGAGGAGGAGGCGGGCATGTGCAGCAGATTTTTGATGAGGCAGACCAGTACGCCGTACCACGGGCCCAGTGCGAACGAGGTCAGCAGGGCGGGCAGCTCGGAGAAGTCGAGCTTGATGAAGGACGGTACCAGCGGAATGGGAATTTCAAGATACATGAGCACCGTGGCCAGGGCGGACATGACCGCGACGGTCGTGAGCTTGCGGGCCGACGAGATGGTACGGCCCTGCGCTTTCTGAGACATTCCAATTACACCCTTTCCGGAAAACTGGTTAGATTATAATGCCGTGCCCGCAAACTGTCAAAACGCCGGCGCCGTGAAGCTGTGGCTCTTGATGAACTGGACATAGGCCTGGTAGAACTCGCCCTTCCGGCGCCGGCTGAGGGGAAGACATACGCCGTTCTCCAGTTCCACCTGCTCCCCGTTGAAGGCGCTGACATACTGCATATTAATGGTAAAAGAGCGGTGCACCGAGAAAAAGTACTCCTCCGGCAGCTGAGCGCGGACGTCCGCGAAGGCGCTGAGAACCGGGAGGAGGGAGGAACGGGTCTGAATACATGTGCCCTTGCCGTTGGCCTCCGCCGCATAGATTTCCTCCGAGCGGAATGAGCGGTATCCTTCCGCGGTGCGGGTAATGATAATACGGTAGGAGAATTTTTCCCGCCGGCAGGCGTCGACGGCCGTAAAGACGGCGGACTGGGTGATGGGCTTGACCAGAAAGCGGAGCGCCTTGACCGAGAAGGACTCAAAGACGCCGTCCGGGGTGGAGGAGAGGAGCACCAGTGCGACATCCTCGTCCCGGCTCCGGAGGAGACGGGCGGTCTCCAGCGCGGAGCGGT
>R19__coassemble_1121_pt1 | contig 10055 bp, 9 predicted proteins | sample R19__metabat2_high_PE_001 | metagenome-assembled genome bin R19
GTAATTTTATTTACCACTCGTTGAACGAGTGGTTTTGTTAAGCTAAAGCAACCAATAAGCAAAAAGCGGCACCTTGCGGGTGCCGCTTTTCATGTTAAAAGTCCGACAGCTCCTGCCGCTGCTCACCGGGCTTCAGTGCCGTGTCGGCGCCATTGACCTTGATATCGCCGTCGATGGGAATCAGGATATAGTTCACGCCGTCAACCTTGCGGGTTTGGATGAGATCCGACTTCTCGGTGGGGACACTGAGTTTGAAGTCGCCGGTCTCAATCGTGACGCTCTTGTTCACCAGGGCGGCCTCGGTCAGCTTGGTGGTACCGACATCGTTTTCGTAGTACTCCTCGAAATCGGTGGTATCGATGTCACAGATCTCGGCGCAGCGGCGGATGGTTGCCTTCTCAATGGCGTCCGACTCCTTATCTTCCGCAGCTTTCTCGGCAATAGCCTTGGTAAAGTGGCTGGCCTTCTCCATGTCAACATCCAGATCGCTCAGGAGCGCCTCGAAACGCTCCTGCTGCTCATCGAGAGAGGCGGGCATATCCTGCTCCCGCATATGGAACAGGTTGGAGATGAGGTGGTCGGCCGCAGGATCTTTTCCGAACAGGGCGACCTCGTTGCGGTTCTCGCCCCGCTCGTCGAAGGTCGGGTACAGAAAGCCGAGCTCCGGGCGCTTGACGACCCAGCGGCGCTGCAGCTCCACGACGTTCTCGTCCTGGACGCCGAGCTCGGCGCCGGAGAGCTTGGCCGGGCAGATGGCCAGGAGCATGGCGGTATACACCTCTTCGCTCTCGCCGGTGCTGAATTTATCTTTCGTCTTGGTGGGGACGTCATACACAATGCGTGCGGCGACGGCATAGTACGGATCCAGGTGGGAGTAGTTTTCCAGCAGGGTCTCCCGGAATCCCGCAAAGATTTCCTTGTCCGACCACTGCATGTCTTTCAGAGCGATCAGGTCCTGGTTCTGCTCCTCCAGCCAGGCGGGAAAGACCTTCTTACCCAGCGAAGTCGGCAGCACACCGGTCAGAATGTCCAGATGGCGGCCGCGTTCGGCCTCCTCCATCTCGCTCAGGCGGCGGACCTTCTCGTAGAAGACGTTGTTCTCGGTGTCGACGTAGAGGCAGTAGACCTTCTCGACGGCGAGCTGGTTCTTGACAACCTTGCGCAGTTCGCGCATATCAGATTTTTTCATAGGGTTCTCCTTTTCGAAAAGAGGCAGGTCAGACCATGGCCTCGGCTATGTGGTACTCATTCAGGTAGAGGACGCCGACAGCCTCCTCAAAGCGGTCCCCCGGCACGAAAAAATATTCGGTGCTGCAGGTGGAGACCGCCCGAATGGGAATATCGTTCTCCGTCAGCAGCCGGGTGATGTCCGCCAGCGTGTCCAGCATGCGCGCCCCATAGACCCGGAAGCCCCGCCATCCGTCCGAGCGATCCAGTACCTGACCCGGGACGGCGTCGGTGGGGCACAGCAGGGAGCGTTCCGTATCGGTGATGCTGAAAAAGGCATAGGGATGGGAGAGCGGGAGTTCCGCAGAGGGCGGCACCTTGCAGAATGTAAACGAATCTCGCAGCAAATCAAGTTCCATGACAGAACCTCCTGACAATAGATTTCGGCGGGCACCGCTCCGCCTCAGAAAAAAGCAGCACGGCCGCCGTCCGGCGGTCATGCTGTTCTTTTCTGTTCAGACCTGAAGTTCGTAGTAGTCGATATCCAGATAGTGCCCGAATTTCATGCCGACCTCGTGACTGCGGCCGACATAGACAAAGCCGAACTTTTTGTGCAGTTCGACGCTGGCACGGTTGACCGAGGTGATGATGGAGATGACCAGATGGGTCCGGCTGTCCCGCCGGGCCTCTTCCAGAATCTCCGCCAGAAGCGACGAGCCGACGCCGTGCTGCCGGTGCCCCCGCTCCACATAGACCGAGAGCTCCACGGTCGTGGTGTAGGCCTCTTTCTCACGGTATTTGGAGAGGCTCGCATAGCCGACGATTGTCCCGTCCTCCATCTGGGCGGTCAGCAACGGATGATTGTCCCGGTTCAGCCGGGAAAACCACTCCTCCGCCTCCTCCATGGAACGGGGATGGATATCCAGGTTGGAAAGTCCGTTGACCACCTCATCGTTGTAGATAGTCAGCAGAGCCGGCAGGTCGCTGTGCTCCGCCTTCCGGACAATAACACCGCTCATTTTTACGCGCGCTCTTTAATTTCCTTCTCCACTCTGGAGAGGAACTCGTCGAGCGTCATGGTCTCCGTTTTGCCGGTGTCGCGGGAGCGGACCGCTACCGTTCCGGCCTCCGACTCTTTGGGGCCGAGGACGAGCATGTAAGGAACACGCTCAACCTGCTGTGCCTCACGGATCTTATAGCCGATCTTCTCGCCGCGCTTGTCGATGTCGGCGCGCAGGCCTGCGGCGAAAAGTTTTTTGTAGACCTCCATGGAGTAGTCCATGGTCTTTTCGGAGACCGGAAGGACCTTGACCTGGGTCGGAGCGAGCCAGGTCGGGAACTTTCCGGCATACTGCTCGGTGAGCATGCCGATGAATCGCTCAAAGGAGCCGAATCCGGCGCGGTGGATCATGATAGGCTGTTTTTTCTCGCCGTCCCGGTCGGTGTACTCCAGCTCAAAGTTCTGGGGCAGCTGGAAGTCCAGCTGGATGGTACCGCACTGCCAGGTCCGGCCGAGGCAGTCCTGGAGATGGAAGTCGATCTTCGGTCCGTAGAAGGCGCCGTCACCCTCGTTGACCGTATATTCCATATGCATGGCTTCCAGAGCGTCGCGGAGGCCCTGGGTGGCCAGCTCCCAGTCCTCATCGGAGCCCATGGAGTTGTCCGGGCGGGTCGAGAGCTCTACCTTGAACGGGAAGCCGAACTGCTTGTAGTAGTCGGTGATGAGGCGGGTGGCGCCGGTGACCTCTTCGGTAATCTGGTCCGGGCGGATGAACAGGTGCGCGTCGTCCTGGGTAAAGGCGCGGACACGGAACAGGCCGTGCAGTGCGCCGCGGAGCTCATGGCGGTGGTCATGGCCGGCCTCGGCAAGGCGCAGCGGCAGGTCGCGATAGCTGCGGGGCTCGCTCTTGTAGACCAGGCAGGCGCCGGGGCAGTTCATCGGCTTGATGGCGTAGTCCTCGTCATCAATTTTAGTGGTATACATATTCTCTTTATAGTGGTCCCAGTGGCCGGAGGTCTCCCAGAGGGTGCGGGACAGGATGGTCGGAGTCTCGATGATCTCATAGCCGTATTCTCTCTGCTTTTCTCTCCAGTACTCGGACAGAGCGTTCTTCAGGCGCATGCCGTTCGGGAGCCAGAACGGGAAGCCCGGGCCCTCGTCGGCCATCATAAAGAGCTTCATCTCTTTGCCGATTTTGCGGTGGTCGCGCTTCTCAGCCTCGGCTACCATGCGCTCGTACTCGGCAAGCTCATCCTTGCTGCGGAATGCAATGCCGTAGACACGGGTCAGCATCTTGTTGTTGCTGTCCGCTCTCCAGTACGCACCGGAAGTAGAGGTAATCTTAAACGCTTTCAGCGCTTTGGTGTAGCGGATGTGCGGGCCAGTGCACATGTCAATGTAGTCGCCCTGCTGGAAGAAGCTGATCTCCGCGTCCTCCGGCAGATCGTCGATGTGCTCCAGCTTGTATTTCTCATGGCGGTCCGCCATGAGCTTCTTTGCCTCTTCCCGCGGGAGGATAAACGGCTTGAACGGAAGATTCTCTTTGCAGATCTTCTTCATCTCGGCCTCAATTTTACCGAGGTCCTCCTCGGTCAGCTTGACATCGCCGAGGTCGACATCATAGTAGAAACCCTTGTCGGTGGCAGGGCCAAATCCGAAATCGGCCTCCGGCCAGATGCGGGAGATTGCCTGGGCCATAATGTGGGCGGCGGAGTGGCGGAGGACGTGAAGTTCTTCCTCCTTCGGGCAGTCGGAGACGACGCCGTGGCTGTCAATAATTTTCATAGAAAAAGATACCCCTTTCAAAACTGCGGGCGCCGTGTTTTCGGCAGAACGGGCACAAAAAAAGCGCCCCTGCCAACACGACGGAATTCGTCCTGTTCAAGGGTGCCGGAAGTTCCAACACGGTTCCACCTTGAGCTTTCACTCTTGAGCCCGCTAACGGGGGCCGGTTCGGCGGCACTTATTTCGCGCCGCTGCTCGGGAGTGGTCTTCCGTCTCCGACTCTGCCGGCGCGCTCTCAGCCGCGGCGCGCCTCTCTGGGGGCAGGATGCGTGGAGACATACTTTCTCCGTCCTCACATTTAAGTTGGATTCATTCTACAACAGGCCCCATGAGAAGTCAACCGTCGGACGCTCTTTCTCCGCTCCCTGAAATATGCGCGAAAATTTTACAGAATCTTACAGGAAATTAACCTTTTTCACGCGACTTTAACAATCCGGCGCAAAGATTTTTCATAACCCCCTGCAGAGGCTTTACAGCGGATTTCTATATTATCTGCAAGGAGGAATCGGAAAATATATATAATTATTTTACAAAATTGTTTTTGAATTATGCGATTGGAAGAAGGGAAATCCCCATGAAAAAACGAATCATCCAAATACTGTCCCTGGTATTGGTTCTTGCACTCGGCGTCGGACTGCTGACCTCCTGCGGTTCGAGCTCGGAACGGACGACGATTGACGCCATAACCCGAGAGAGCGGATCCGGTACCCGCGGCGCCTTCACCGAGATGCTCGGCATTGTCGACGACAAGGGCGTCGACGCCATTACGCCCCGCGCGGAGGTCACGAACTCCACGGCTGTCATGACCATGAGCACCTATGGAAACCGGAACGCCATCGGCTTCATCTCCCTCGGCTCCATGTCCTCCACGGTCAAGGCCGTAAAGGTTAACGGCGTCGCGCCGTCCGTCAAGACCATCAACGAGGGCAAATATAAGCTGGTCCGCCCATTTGAAATCTGCTACAAACCCGGTTCCCTGTCGCCGGTCGCGCAGGACTTCATCAAGTTCATTCTGTCCCGTGCCGGTCAGAAGATCATCGACGACGCCGGCTACCTGAAGATGGACAACGCCAAGGGCTATCGTTCTCAGAAAGGGACCAAAGGCACCATCTCCATCGCCGGATCCACATCCGTCGGCCCTGTCATGGAGCGCCTTGCAGACCAGTACATGCTCCTGAACCCGAAGGTCACCATTGAGATTGAGCAGAACGGATCCTCTGCCGGCATCCAGGCCGCAGAAGAGGGCGTCGTCGATTTCGGCATGGCATCCCGTGCGCTGGAAGGCGATGAGACGAAGCAGCTCGAATCGCAGACCATCGCCAAGGACGGCATTGTCGTCATCGTCAATAAGAAGAATCCTGTCAACAACCTCACTTCGGCACAGATCCGCGATATCTATCTCGGAAAGATCACGGACTGGAGTCAGGTTCAGTAACCCCTGAAAAGTTGTATCCACAAAGAAAAGAGGAACCAATTCTGTGAAAAAGAACCTTTCGGAGCGGTCCATGCAGATCGTCTTTCTGGTCTGTGCGCTGATTTCCATCTTCGCTGTCCTCCTCATCTGCTACTTCGTCTTCGTCAACGGCTATCCCGCCTTTCACGAAGTCGGGCCCAAAAACTTTCTGTTTGGACGGACCTGGAATCCGGATGCAGACCAGTACGGCATCTTCCCCATGATTGTGGGAAGTCTGTATGTCACCGCCGGCGCTATTGTCATCGGCGTACCCATCGGCATCTTCTCCGCCGTATATCTTTCCTTTTACGCCGGCAAACGAATCCTGAAAATCGTGGAACCGGCAGTTGAACTGCTGGCCGGCATTCCCTCCATTGTCTACGGCTTCTTCGGCCTGGTGGTCATCGTGCCGCTCCTGCAGAAAGCGAACAATAACAGCGGCAAAGGCATTCTGACCGCCTCCATCCTGCTCGGCCTGATGATCCTGCCCACTATTATCAGCACGACCGAGTCCTCGCTGAATGCGGTAGATCCGAGCAATCTGAACGGCTCGCTGGCCCTCGGCGCCACCAAAGAGCGTAGCATTTTCCACGCGGTCTTCCCGGCCGCCAAATCCGGCATTCTGTCCGGCATCATCCTCGGCATCGGCCGCGCTATCGGCGAGACCATGGCGGTCATCATGGTCTGCGGCAACCAGGCCATCATGCCGGAGAGCATCACCAGCGGAGTCCGCACAATGACCTCCAATATCGTTTTGGAGATGGGCTACGCCTCCGGTCTTCACCGGGAAGCACTCATCACGACTTCCGCGGTCCTGTTTGTCTTTATCCTTTTTATTAATCTCTGCTTCTCGGCACTGAACAGAAAGAAGGCGGAGTCATGAGAGAAAAACTTGCCTCCTATAAGGGCCATCCGGGTGCCATTATCTGGTATCTGCTGATTCACCTCGGCGCCATCATCTCCGTCGCCACCGTATTTTTCATCATCCTGTATATCCTGATCCGCGGAATTCCAAACTTCTCCACGAAGCTCTTCTACTGGAACTACGACGCGGACAACGTGTCCATGATGCCCGCCATCATCAACACGCTTGTGATCACTTTCCTGACGCTGATTATGGCGGTCCCCATCGGCATCGGCAGCGCCATCTACCTGACGCAGTACGCAAACAAGGAGTCGAAGTTCGTCAAAGTCATCCGCGTTACGAATGAGACGCTTTCCGGCATTCCCTCCATTGTCTACGGCCTGTTCGGCTTCCTTGCATTCGTCATCGCCCTGCACATGGACTACTCCATTCTGGCAGGCTGTCTGACACTGGCCATCATGGTCCTGCCGCTGATTATCCGCACCACGGAGGAAGCTCTGCTGGCGGTCCCAGACAGCTATGCCCAGGCAAGCTTCGGCCTCGGTGCCGGACGGCTGCGCACCATTTTCAAGGTGCTGCTCCCCTCTGCCATGCCCGGCATTCTGTCCGGCATCATCCTCGCCACCGGACGCATCGTCGGTGAGACGGCAGCCCTGATCTTCACCTCCGGCACGGGCACCACCGCAACCCTGAATGTTATGAAGCCGGCCCGTACCCTGGCGGTCCACATGTACTGCCTAATGTCGGAAGGCCTTTATACCGGCCAGGCCTACGCCACCGCCGTGGTGCTTCTTGTCATGGTTATCGGCATCAACGCCCTGTCCCGCCACCTTGCAAATAAACTCAGCGCAGACAAAAAGGAGGACTGACCTGTGTCAGAGCCAAAGATTTCCATCCAAGGGATGGATTTATACTACGATAAATTTCACGCTATCAAGAATATCTCCATAGATATCCCGGAAAATGAGATCACCGCATTTATAGGCCCCTCCGGCTGCGGCAAATCCACCGTGCTGAAGTCCCTGAACCGGATGAACGACCTCATCCCCAAGTGTAAAATTACCGGCGATATCCTGCTCGACGGCAAAGACATCTACCACAAGACCGACGTCAATGAACTCCGCCGCCGGGTCGGCATGGTTTTCCAGCAGCCGAACCCGTTCCCCATGAGCATTTATGATAATATTGCTTATGGACCCAAGACTCACGGCATCCACTCAAAAGCCAAACTGGACGACATCGTCGAGAAGACGCTGCACCAGGCGGCTCTCTGGGACGACGTCAAGGACAAGCTCAGGAAGAGTGCCCTCGCCCTCTCCGGCGGCCAGCAGCAGCGCCTCTGCATTGCCCGCGCGCTCGCCGTAAACCCGGAAGTTCTGCTGATGGACGAGCCCACCTCTGCGCTGGACCCCATCTCCACCACGAAGATTGAAGATCTCGCCATGGAGCTCCGCGGTGAGTACACAATTGTCATCGTAACCCATAATATGCAGCAGGCAGGCCGAATTGCCGACAACACCGCCTTCTTCCTCCTCGGAGAGGTCATTGAGTACGGCAAAACCGAGCAGATTTTCGGCAGCCCGAAAGACAAACGCACCGAGGACTACATCAGCGGACGCTTTGGATAAGGAGAATTCAGTATCATGAGAAATAAGTTCAACCAACAGCTGAAAGAACTGCACCTCGAGATTGCCAACATGGGCGGCCTCTGCGAAGAGGCCATCTCCTCTTCCGTCCAGGCTTTCCTGAAGCACGACCAGGGCCTCGCCGCACAGGCCCAGCAGATTGAGGCCAAAATTGACCGCAAAAACCAGGAGATTGAGAATCTGTGTCTCCGCCTGCTGATGCTCCAGACACCGGTCGCCTCCGACCTCCGCCATGTCTCCACCGCCCTGCACATCATCAACGACATGGAGCGCATCGGAGATCAGTCCGCCGACATCGCCGAGCTGGTCCCGTTTATCAGCAAAGCGCCCGATAAAGTGGAAAATGCCATCCACCAGATGGGCGAAGCCACCGTCAAAATGGTCTCCGGCGCCGTCCAGAGCTTTATTGACGACGACGTCCCCGCCGCCGAGATGATCATCATGGACGACGACACCGTCGACGCCTGGTTCAGCGTGGTCAAGAAAGACCTGATTGAAGAGATCATAAAACCGGACCTCTCGGAGAAAACCAGTGAGACCTTTGTCAATCTCCTGATGATTGACAAGTATCTGGAGCGCATCGGCGACCACTCCGTCAATATTGCCGAGTGGGTCCGCTGGTCCATCGAGGGCAAGCTGTTCGAGAACCACGAATAAAGTCTTTTGGAGAGAAAGACGTGCCGCAGAACATGTATTCTGCAGCATGTCTTCTTTTTTATGCAGTTTTTCGTCTCCAGCCCATCCCCAGCAGGGAGAATACAGCCAGAACCGCTGCAGCGGCGAGTCCCGCAGGGTCCTCTCCGGTGTCCGCGAGGGCGCGGCCGCCGGCCGCTTCCGCAGCAGGCTGCGGCATTTCATCTGCCGCTGGTACATTGGAGACAGCCGGAGTTGGCTGCGGACGCACTGGGACCGGCTGCTCCGGGCGGGCACGTTCCACCAGAACAGGCTCTTCCGGGGCGGCACCTGCCGTCTTCTGATGGGCGCGGGCCGCGAGAGCGCCGAAGAGCGCACCGCCCATTCCGCCGAGTGCGCGGAAGGTGCTGCGGCCGAGCAGAGCGCCGGTGAGGAAATCTCCGAAGAGACCGCGTCCAAATCCGCGCTGTGCGCCGCGAAGGGATGCGGCTGTGCCAAACAGCTGTGCACCGAGGAGGCGATCCAGAAGTTTGCCGAAGAGGTGTCCAAGGAACCCACCGGAGATACCGTGCAGGACAGAGCCGATCAGCCCGTCTGCCAGAGAGCCGGTCAGAGCACCGAAAACCGATGCGCGAAGTGCGTGATGCAGACCGCGGACGGCGGAGGAGAGACGGCTGGCGGCGGCGCCGCCGAACAGGCCTGCGGGAATGACCCGCATGAGAAGATGGGGCGTCATAACAAGGAGTACCGTAAAAATGCGGCCCAGGGCTCCGCCGGGAAGTGCCCCAAAAAGTGCACCCAGCAGGCCGTCTGCCGCCGTCCCAAGGAGCAGGCCGATGAGGGAGCCGGCCAAAACGCCGGCGGAAGTGCCGAGAATTGCATCGGAAAAGACGCCGAACAGGTTTCCGACAAGGCCGAACAGACCGGCCAGCGACAATGCTCTGGAACCGATGGTGAGTGCTGCAAAAAGCAGGCCGCCCGCTGTGCCGAGAAGTGTCCCCAGGAGTTCGCCGAAAAGGGCACCTGTCAGCGTATCCATAGCAGAACCCGCAAGGGCGGAGAAGGCGGCGGGCAGAAGAATGGGAAGCGTACCTAAGAATCGGCCGAAAATATAGCCGCACACCGCGCCGATAGCGGCCTCCACGGCGAGGCCGAAGACAGCGCCGGCCACATGACCCAGAACCTGGCAGACCGCGGCGCCGTTGAACGCTCCGACGACATACCAGATGGGCGCGCAGACGGCGGCCCAGATGGCTGCGCCGATGACCGCACCGGCGGGCGCGAGGATCAGAGAGGTGAAGGTCGGCATACCGAGCAGGAACCCGGTCACGTAGCCGACGCCGAGGCCGATGGCACCGCCGTCCAGAGCGCCGCCAAGGGCCCCGAGGGGCGGGCCCACAAGTGCTCCGGTGATGCGGCCGACATGCCCGCCGACCGTATAGCCGAGCGGTGCGCGGGGGGGCCCCCCCGCACGGCCCCAGCGGGCGCCGGGGGGCGCGCCGCCCC
>R19__coassemble_1125_pt1 | contig 10020 bp, 13 predicted proteins | sample R19__metabat2_high_PE_001 | metagenome-assembled genome bin R19
TCGCTAATGTTCGTGGGGGAGTCCAAGGACCCCGATGCGGTGGCAGATGCCTTCCAAGCATAAATCCTTCGGGTTCAGAAAGACGGCATTGACGACGCCGAGTTTGAACGCGCACTGAAAATGAACTACGGCAAAGCCATTATGGACTACAACGACATAGACGGCCTCGCCAACGACATGGTCGCCGCCCATTTCGAGGGCTGGGACATGTTTGACGACATAGACATCTATCGCAGCCTGACCAAAGAGGATGTGGAACAGTATCTCCGGGAGAAGATCCGCATGGACCGCAGCGCTATCTCGGTCATCCTTCCCCAGGGGGCCGATTCATGAGCGACTACGCAAACGTCCAGTTCCGGGCACTGCACCATGTCTTTCACGTGCCGTCCGTTCTGGCCGACTTTCATATTGGAAGCGCTGAATTCACCATTCGCTGGTACGGCGTTCTGATTGCGGTCGGGTTTCTTCTGGGCCTCTGGGCCTGCATCCGGCTGTGCAGGCGGCAGAAGATCAACGTCGACGTCTTTCTGGATGAGGTCATCTGGGGCACCATCTTCGGCATCCTCGGCGCCCGGCTCTACTATGTCCTGTTCAGCTGGGACTACTACAAACTGCATCCGGATGAAATCTGGCGGATCCACGACGGCGGGCTGGCCATCTACGGCGGCGTCATTGCGGCGCTGCTGACCGTAATTGTGGTCAGTAAAATCAAAAAGGCGAGCATTCTCGAAATGTTTGACCTCGCCTCGGTCGGCTTTCTGGTGGGCCAGGGCATCGGCCGCTGGGGCAATTTTGCCAATCAGGAGGCCTTCGGCACCAATACCAGCCTGCCCTGGGGCATGACCAGCGAAAAGGTACGCGCCTATATCGTCTCACGCCAGTGGTTTTTTGAGGCGCACCATATTTCGATGAATCCGGCCGAATATGTGCATCCGACTTTTCTCTATGAGTCCATCTGGTGCTTGCTCGGGTTCGTTCTGCTATATATAATGTTTAAGAAGCATAGAAAATACCGCGGTCAGATTTTTCTGATGTACGGGGCATGGTACGGGTTTGAACGTGCCATTGTCGAGGGCCTTCGCACCGACAGCCTCTATGTAGGACAGTCGGACGTCCGCATCTCTCAGTGGCTCTCCGCCCTCGCCTGTGCCGCCTGTGTGGTGCTCCTCATTATACAGGCGGTCCGCTACCGCGGAAAACCTGTCCTGGCGCCGTATACAGACTGGACCCCGGCGCTGAAACGGACGGAGAAAGGGGCTAAGCACCATGACGCAGAAGACCACACTGTCGACAAAAACACTGCCGAACCTGTGGAGCAAATTGGGAAGAGACAAGGCTGACCGCAGACTGCGGGCGCAGATCCGCTCGGAGGACCGCGCTGAGGCCAGAGAAGAGAAAAAGGCCAGACGCGCAAAAAAGAGCAGAAAACAGCATGTAAAGAAGTTTATGAAGAACTTTTTCCGGCTTCGGACCGCCGAAAAAATTAAGGGGATGTACCGGTAATTTTTTGGTTGATTCGGTTGACGGGCCATGGTATAATACTGCATGCCGCATATTACGGGCCAGCAAAAGTGGGCGTTTCGCTCCCCCCGTCGTAGCGAGTCTAAAACAAGGAAGGTATTTCCCATGTACGCAGTTATTGAGACCGGTGGAAAACAGTACAAGGTTGAGACCGGCGACGTCATCTACATCGAGAAGCTGGATGTCGAAGCAGACTCCGCCATCACGTTTGACAAGGTGCTTGCAGTCGGCAGCGACGACGGCATCAAAGTCGGCACTCCTTATGTCGACGGTGCAAACGTAGAGGCCAAAGCCGTCAAGAACGGCAAGGGCAAGAAGATCACCGTCTTCACCTACAAACCGAAAAAGAACGAGAAACGTAAAATGGGCCACAGACAGCCTTACACCAAGGTTGAAATCGGTGCCATCAACGGCTAATCACTTGTTTCTATGATCCAGGTCGCCTTTTTTAAGGACGCCGACGGAACCCTCCGCGGCTACTCCTTCTCCGGCCATTCTGACTACGCCGAGCTGGGCAGCGACATCGTATGCGCCGCTGTATCCTCCGCCGCCTATCTGACGGCCAACACCATTACCGAAATAATGGGACTTTCGGCAGATATCTCCGTCGAAGACGGGTTCATGGACCTCCGCCTTTCCCGGGAGCATGCAGAGCGGGCACAGGAGCTTCTCAGGGGACTGGAACTTCACGTAGAGGCCTTATCCGAGCAGTATTCGGACGACATTCAAATCAGAGAGGTGTAGATCATGCTCAATATTAACATTCAGCTCTTTGCGCATAAAAAAGGACAGGGTTCCTCCCACAACGGCCGTGACTCCGAGTCCAAGCGTCTTGGCGTAAAACGCGCAGACGGTCAGTACGTCTCCGCCGGCAACATCCTCGTTCGCCAGCGCGGAACCCACATTCATCCCGGCAACAACGTCGGCAAGGGTTCGGACGATACTCTGTTTGCTCTCATCGACGGCACCGTCCGCTTCGAGCGCGTCGGCAAAGATCGCAAGAAAGTAAGCGTTTACGCTGCAGAAGAGCAGTAATCACTGCAATAACATCTGTGTGAAACAGGACCGCTGCACAGCCTGCGAGCTGCGCAGCGGTTCTTTGCTTTTCCTTAAGAATCAGAGGGCCCGCCGGGCTCCGCTGCCGGCTGCTTTTTCCGCGCAGGCACTTCATTGACTCCCAAAATCCGATGTATTATAATAGCTTGTACTTTAGTTTTAATTGTGGCATTGTGCCCTGAAGGATGATCGTCAATGAACAGTAAATCGCGCTGGTTCACACCGGCCGTCGCGCTGCTTGTCGCGGCTGCGGCAGTGCTTATCGGGGTCCCGCTCCGCACCTTCCAGCTGAGTCGGCAGATTGACCCGGAGACCGGGTTTTGGAATACCGCCAACAGCGTCTCCATGTGGGTGCTCTATGCGCTGGTTCTTATCGTTGTAATTGCTTCGTTTGTACTCATCCGGTTCAGCCGAAAACTCCCGAAGCCAGACTTCCCGGAGGAGCGCAGTATTTTCCTGGGCGTGTTTGGGACACTGGCATCCATCGGCTTCCTCGCCGACTTTGTACAGGCTGTATTAAAGGCTGTGTCCGTAAAAGCGGAGACCGATCCTTTTGACCCCTATTACGGCTCCAGCCTTATGAGCACGGGCTTTATTCCCATGCTTCTGGAGGCGGTATTCGCTTTCCTCTCCGCGGCCTATTTTGTCTTTTACACCGTCTCCCAGTTCCGCGGAGACAGCTTTTATCGCAATCGTCTCGTCAGCATTCTCGCCATGAACCCCATTCTGTGGGCCATTGCGCGGCTGCTGCGCGACTTTTTACTGCCCATTAAATTCAAGAATGTCTCTCAGCTGTTTCTGGAAATCCTTTTCCTGTGCTTTGCCGCTCTGGCACTGTTTGCCTTTGCACGCATTTCGGCGCAGGTGGGGCAGGAGCGCAGCAGCTGGGTGCTGTATTTCTGCGGCATCACCGCTCTGTTTCTGGGCTATGTTACTGCACTGGCACCGGTGCTGCTCTTCCTGACCGGGAACGGAGAAAAAATGACATCTGCTTACCCTTTGCATATTGCAGACTTTACGACGGCGCTCTTCCTGACCGGACTGCTTATCCATATGCTGCCCGGGGAGAAAGAGGAGACCATCTCCGCCCATCCGGACGCGGCGGCGCGCGCTGCTGAAAAGACCGGGAAACCTGCAGCGGTCTCCGGCTCCGAAGCGTCTGCCGCCGCGAAGGCCCCGGAGGAACAGGCTGAGCCGCCGAAGGTGACCAAAGGCGGACGAAACCGCAAAAAGGAGTCCTGACCCATGGAACTTGAGGGCGTAGACCGCCAGGCGGTCCGGCGCGTGGAAGCGCTGGTGGACAGTGGCCGTGTACCCCATGCCATGGTCCTGGACGGCGGCACGCAGAACGCGCGGCTCCGTCTTGCTGAAGCGGTTGCACAGGCGCTGGTCTGCACGGCGCCGGCTGGAAAGCCCTGCGGAAACTGCGGGCCCTGCCGGAAGGCGGCGGCCGGCATTCACCCGGACATCGTGCATGTTGTCCCGGAAGTGGGGCACAAGACGCTGTCCGTCGACGTCATCCGGCGCATGCGGGACGATGCCTATATTCTGCCGAATGAGAGTGACAGCAAGGTCTACATTATTGACCAGGCGGACCTCATGCAGGACTATGCCCAGAACGCGTTGCTGAAAATTCTGGAAGAGCCGCCGCAGTACGCGACGTTTCTGCTCTGTACGCCTTCGAAGGCGGCGCTGCTGGGAACCGTGCTCTCACGCACCGCAGTGTTCAGTCTGGACAGCGGCGACGGGGACGAGGCCAGCAGTGAGTTTGCCGAAGATGCGCGGGAAGCGGCGCTGAATCTTGCCCGGGCACTGTGCACCGGGAAGGAGCGGAAGCTGCTCTCAGCGGCGGCAAAGTTTGAAAAGAAATACGACCTTCTCCCGGAGGCGCTGGAGGAGCTGCGGCTTATCCTGCGGGACGCGCTGGTGGCACAGAACGGCCAGAGCAGTTCCATGTCCGGCCAGCCCGAGGCCGCGGCGGCACTGGCCGACCGCTTTTCAACCGATCGGCTCATGAATTTAGAGCGCGCATCCGGCGGCATAGCCGATGCCGTCAACCGGCACGCAAACAAAAATCTTACCCTGACCCGGCTGTGCAGCAACCTGGCTGCCGCCGCATGGGACTAATATATGGAGGCAACCATGATCGACACCATCGGCGTCCGCTTCCGCGAAGTCGGCAAAATCTACACCTTTGACCCCGCCGGCGTCACGTTTGAGGTGGGCGACCCCGTTATCGTAGAGACCGCCCGCGGCGTGGAGTGCGGAAAAGTCGCCATCGCCAACCGCGAAGTGGAAGAAGATGCGGTGCCGGCCGAGCTGAAGCCCATTATTCGCAAGGCGACGTCTGCAGACTTAAAACATATTGAAGACAACAAACGGCGCGCAAAACGTGCCTATGATATCTGTGAGAAAAAAATCGCCAAACACGGGCTCGAAATGAAGCTCGTCAGCGCAGAATACACCTTCGACAACAAAAAAATCCTGTTTTTCTTCACGGCGGACGGCCGTGTGGACTTCCGGGAACTGGTCAAGGACCTGGCCGGCGTGTTTAAAACCCGCATAGAGCTGCGGCAGATCGGCGTCCGGGACGAGGCCAAGCTCTACGGCGGACTCGGCATCTGCGGCCGGCCGCTCTGCTGCAAGAACCATCTGTGCGAATTTAATCCGGTATCTATTAAAATGGCGAAACTGCAGGGCCTTTCCCTGAATCCCGCCAAAATCTCCGGCACCTGCGGCCGCCTCATGTGCTGCCTGCAGTATGAGGAGGCGGCGTATGAGCATCTGACGAAGATTACGCCGAGGGTGGGCAGCGTCGTCGAGACAAAAGACGGCCGCGGCGTCGTCGTCGACGAGAACCTGATCTCCGGCGAAATGAAAGTACAGATGGACAAGACTCCAGATGCACCGCCCGTCAGCGTCAACCGCACACAGGTCAAACCGGTGCGCCAGGGCCACAGCCGGCGCCGTGGACGGGACGACGAGAACCTCCGCAAAATTGAGAAAAACTGAACCGACTCCGCGCGGCCCAGTCAACATACACGAACAAACTATTTGACACGAAAGGGATTTTGAATATGGCAATCGAGAAAATCAAGCTGACCCGGGAAGGTTACCAGGAACTCCAGGACGAGCTCGACAACTTAAAGAGCGTCGGCCGCCGGGAGATGTCCGAAAAAATTAAAGTGGCGCTGTCCTTCGGCGACCTCTCCGAGAACTCCGAGTACGATGAGGCCAAATCCGAACAGGGCAAAATGGAGTCCCGTATCCAGGAACTTGAGGCCATCCTTCAGAATGCCGAAATTATTGACGAGTCTGAGATGTCCGCCGATACGGTCAACATGTCTTCCACGGTAACCATCCGCGACATCGACCTCGATGAAGAGGAAGTCTACACCATCGTCACATTCACACAGGCCGACCCGCTCAACGGCAAACTCTCCGATGAATCCCCGCTGGGCAAAGCATTGCTCGGCCACCGCGAAGGCGACGTTGTCGAGGTCGAGGCACCTGCCGGCAAAATCACTTATCGTATTGACAATATTGAGCAGAAGAAGAAGTAAGACAAGAGGGAGCAAGCAAGAATGCCGCAGAATAACAAGAACAGCAAGCCGGCCCAGAACGTGGGCCAGCTTCAGAAGGTCCGCATGGAAAAGCTTCAGGCACTCCAGGAGGCGGGCCAGGATCCGTTTAAGATCGTCAAATACGACCAGACGGAGCACAGCACACAGATTAAGGATAACTACGAGCAGTACGAGGGAAAGGATGTCTCCATCGCCGGCCGCATGATGTTTAAGCGCGTCATGGGCAAGGCCTCATTCTGCAACGTTCAGGACCGCGACGGCCGCATTCAGGTCTATGTCGCCCGGGACGACCTCGGCGAAGACGCTTACAAGCACTTCAAGAAAATGGACATCGGTGACATCGTCGGCGTCAAGGGCTTTGTCTTCAAGACCAGAACCGGTGAAATTACGGTCCACGCCAAAGAGGTGACCCTTCTCTCGAAGTCGCTGTATCCGCTGCCGGAGAAGTTCCACGGACTGACCGACACCGACCAGCGGTATCGCCAGCGCTACCTGGACCTTATCATGAATGAGGATTCCAAAGAGGTCTTCATGAAGCGGTCCAAGATCATTCAGGAAATCCGTAACTTCCTGTCCGCCCGTGACTTCATGGAGGTGGAGACCCCCATGCTGGTCAGCAACGCCGGCGGCGCTGCGGCCCGTCCATTTGAGACCCATTACAACGCACTGGATGAGGACGTCAAGCTCCGCATCTCTCTGGAACTCTACTTAAAGCGTCTCATCATCGGCGGTCTGGAGCGTGTCTATGAAATCGGCCGCGTCTTCCGCAACGAGGGCGTCGACACCAAGCACAACCCCGAATTTACGCTGATGGAGCTGTATCAGGCCTACACCGACTACAACGGCATGATGGAACTCACTGAGAGCATGTTCAGGTATCTCGCCGAAAAGGTCAACGGCTCCACAACCATCACCTATAACGGCACCGAGATTGACCTCGGCAAGCCGTTCCGCCGTCTCACGATGGTAGACGCCATCAAGGAGCAGACTGGCATCGACTTCGACCAGGTAGAGACCGACGAAGAGGCCAAAAAGCTCGCCGACGAGAAGGGCATTGAGTACGAGGATCGCCACAAGAAGGGCGACATCGTCAACCTGTTCTTCGACGAGTTCTGCGAGGACAAGATGATCCAGCCGACCTTCATCATGGACCATCCCATTGAGATCTCCCCGCTGACCAAGAAAAAGCCGGATGACCCGTCCAAGGTTGAGCGCTTTGAGCTCTACATCAATGGCTGGGAAATGTGCAACGCCTACTCCGAGCTGAATGATCCCATCGACCAGCGCGAGCGTTTTGCCGCCCAGGATGCCCTTGCGGCAGCCGGCGACGAAGAGGCCAACCACACCGACGAGGACTTCCTCCACGCCATGGAAATCGGCATGCCTCCGACAGGCGGCATCGGCTACGGCATTGACCGTCTGGTCATGCTCCTGACCGACACCCCCGCCATCCGTGACGTCCTGCTCTTCCCGACGATGAAGACGCTGGACAAATAACGACAGTTAAAACGACGACCAGCCTTTGCGGGCTGGCCGTCGTTTGCTATGGCCCAGAACCGTACGCAGAGCCGCCGATGGGGAATGACGAAGATCTTGCTGTCGGGAAACGACTCTGCTATACTCTTTCCTATTGGAAGGTCTGAGCACCTGAAAGGAAAGAGATACCATGTGTTTATTTGCCACGCTCGACGAGGCCAGAGAATTTTTTGACCACGACCGCTACGCCGTTGAAAACGGCGCTGTGATTGAAAAAATTGGAGAGCGCACAGCCGTCTGCTCTATGCAGCTGACTGAACACCACCGCAATGCGGCGGGTGCCGTTATGGGCGGCGCTATCTTTACGCTGGCGGATTTCGTATTTGCGGTCTCAACCAACAACCGGGAACACCACACCGTCAGTCAGCAGGTCAGCGTCAGCTATCTGAACGCCCCGAAAGGAGACCGTCTCACTGCACAGTCTTTCTGCGTCAAAGACGGCCGTACCACCTGCGTCTACAATATCATGGTCCGCGATGACGCCGGCCTCGATGTCGCGCAGGTTGTCATTACCGGATACAAGGTGAAAAAATAATAAATTTTAACCGAAAAAGCGATCAACCCAAATGGGGTTGGTCGCTTTTTTGCTTCTCAGACGGACTTTCGGATGACTTCCGCCAGCTGGCTGCGCTTTGTGATATCGGTCTTTTCGAAGATATGGTAGACATGCTTCTTCACCGTGGAAATGCTGATGCCCATCTGCTCAGCGATTTCTTCATTGGAGCGGCTGGAGCAGATGAAACAGGCGGTTTCCCGCTCCCGCTCCGACAGGTGGAACTGCTGCGCCGCTTTCCAGAGGAGCTCCTGTGTAACAGGCTGCGGGTCCCGTCCGCGGGGACCGAAAAGCTGATAGGTGATCTTTCAGATTTTCGAGGATCTGCAGGTCCCGGTCCGAAAAGTTGCCCATGGATTCCGAGCGGAACAGGTTGAGCACGCCGATGTTCTGGCCGTGGCGGCGGAGCAGAATGCCGGCGCCTTAAGGGATGTGGTGCGGTTTCAGGAACCCCTGATAGAGATCGGTTTTCGTGCGTACATCTTCGTTCAGCAGGTCCGTATCCCGGTAAGCCATGGAGTGCTGGGAAAGATTGAAGGTGAGGTTCAGGTAGTCTTTCTCAAAATATTGATCCAGGTAGGTGCGGAAGACGTCGGGCTCCATTGCAATGGAACGGGAACGGATCTCGTCAATGCTCTGATCGGGATTGAGAATGAAAAAATAGGCGTTGGTATAGGGGATGAGCAGCTGCAGGCAGTGAAAGGTCTGGGAAATAAAGCTCTGCAGGTCGGTTTCATCGTAAAGTTTCAGCAGAACCTGGTTGAAATTCAGCCAGTCGGAGTTGGAAAGTTCGGGGTCACCTCTGTGGAAACGATTATAGAACTTTGCCCCTGAAAGTTCTATATAGATTCCCCTCCAGGTGCAGAAAAATACCATTTGCGGTTCGTTGCCGGAGGGGGAAAAATCAAATACAATAGCATCATCAACAAAACGGAAGTGCAATGGGGCATGAAATCCTGGGGCACTTCCGTTCTTTTTTTGAAACCGAGCGCGCCAGTCTGCCGCCGCAGAAAAAGGAGGTCCCACTATGGACAGAATCTGGAGCAAAACCCTGCGACCCGGAGAGAAATGGTCCGGTAATATCGGCAGAGGCCGGTACATCCATTTTAAAGCTCTGGGCGACGACGCAAACGTATCCCTTCTCATGTACAACATGTACGACACCTCAGAACGCTATAACATGCCCGATACCCTGAAGGCACAGTTTATTTCCGCCCTGACCCACGGCAACGTCATGATGTCGGATAACGACCGCGTTATGGCCAGCATCGTGCAGGACACCACCGGATGGAACGACACCATCTCCGGACTGGTTGACCGTCGCCGCACTGACGACGTCGCCCTCCGCCTTGTCCACCGGAACGCTCTCGCCGATGATGACAGCGAATACGACTACAAAAAGCGCGATCTGGCGCCGATGAGTTTGAGCAGGGGGGCCAGAAAGAGGAGAATGAGTGCCATCAGCAGCAGGCCGGTGCCGAAACTGGACCACATGCAGAATGCCCCGACTTTATTGGCGTACTCGTTTCTCCCTTCGCTATAGGCGCGAGAGATGACGCTGGTGCCGCCGATGCCGAAAATATTTCCCAATGCCATAAACAGGAGAAATACCGGAGTTGCAAGGGAGACGGCTGCCGTCTGACAGGCATCGTTGGTCCGGCCGATGAAAAAGGTATCGGCCAGATTGTAGATGAGCGTCATGAGCATGGCGGCGACGGCGGGCAACGCGTTCTTAATGACGGCTGTCTGTACGGGCATATGGTTGTATTC
>R19__coassemble_1133_pt1 | contig 9988 bp, 10 predicted proteins | sample R19__metabat2_high_PE_001 | metagenome-assembled genome bin R19
GCAGCGCGCGGGCTCACCGCGCAGCGGGGTTGTGAAGGTCTCCTTGTCCCGGATGAGGTCTGCCGCTAAATCGAGATAGGCGGGGTAGCCCACGATGAGATCGGACTGCCGGACGGCGTCTTCCGCCTGGGCTGTCCGCAGGTACGCGTTTCCGGGGCCGATCCCCACGACAAACAGCCGGCCCATCAGGCGTCCCAGGTCGGGTGGAATGCCCGGATGGCCAGCGCCGCCGTGACGCCGCCGAACGCGGTCTTCCAGCCCACGAGCTCGCCGCCGTCCGATCCGAGGACCGCACTGCGCTCACAGACGTTGTCCACGCCGGTGACGTTGGCGACAAAGGCCGAGTGCTTGAACGTGCCCGGCACTTTTCGCAGCTCGTCGGCGGAGTAGGTGTGCAGCTCGTAATCGTGTTGGTCGCAGAACCGGATGAGGCCCTCTTCGGTCTTTTTAAGGTCTATCGTGGCGAGATCTTTGACCGCGAGCTCCGAGATGCTCCACTCGCGAAGCGCCTGCTGAATGGAGGCGCCGATCATCTGTTCCGGGACGTTTTTCCGGCAGCCCACGCCGAGCGTGCCGATCCGCGGCACCAGCCAGAGCACATGCTCCCGCACAGTCGGGGTATGGATGCCGATGTAGACGTCATAGGGCGCCGCATTGACCAGCGTGACGTCGGTCGGGACTTTGCCCGCAATGGGGAACTCCGTACAGACCCGGACCGGGTTGCCGCTGAGCAGGGCCTGGGAGACCCGCTTGATCTCCTCCTTGTTCATAACCCGGCAGCCGCTGCGCCGGCCCCACTCGTCAAAGGCAAATACGCCGTTGATATCGGTGGCGGTGGTAATGACCGGCATGGCGCCGCAGGCGACGCCGATCTCCTTCGCCAGCGCATTGCCGCCGCCGATGTGGCCGGACAGGATGGGGATGGCGTACTGAGCGCGCTCATCCACGACCACGACACACGGGTCCGTAGTCTTGTCATGGATGTAGGGCGCAATGGCGCGTACGGCAATGCCTGCCGCCCCGACGAAGACCAGCGCGTCGCAGTCCTGGAAATGGCGGGAAGTCCAGTCCTCCAGCGTCACAGGCGGCCGGCAGCGGTCGGAGGTGCCGCCCAGCCGGGCGGCGAGCCCGTCGGCCAGCGCCTTTCCCCTGGATGTAAACGAGAGATAAGCTGTCTTCATTTCGAATCCCCTTTCCGATACCCGGTGGTGAAATTCGGGTCATATAATCGGCTCCGCTCGCCGTGCTCTCCCAAAAACTGCCCCACAAGAACAAGGGCTGTCTTTGTAATGCCTGCGGCTTTCCCACAGGCCGGGAGCGTTCCGACGGTGCAGCGCACCACTTTCTCCTCCGGCCAGGTGGCCTTATAGACCAGTGCAGCCGGTGTCTCTTCAGTATACGCCCCCTGCAGGAGCGCTTCTTGTACTTCCTTCAGCATGCCGGCGGACAGGAACAGGACCATGGAGGCTCCGTGCTGTGCGAGATCCGCCAGTCTTTCGCGCTCCGGCACCGGTGTCCGGCCTTCCATGCGGGTCAGAATGACGGTCTGGCTGATGCCGGGCAGCGTGTACTCCGCCCGGACGGCGGCCGCCGCACCGCAGAAGCTGGAAACGCCCGGGGTGACATCGTAGGCAATGCCCCTTTTCTCCAGAGCGTCCATCTGTTCCCGGATAGCCCCGTAGATGCACGGGTCGCCGGTGTGGAGGCGGACCGTGTCCTCCCCCGTCTTCTCGGCCGCCTCCATGGCCGAGAGCACCTGTTCCAGCGTCATCTCGGCGGAGTTGCAGATGCTGCAGCCGTCCTTTGCAAGGGCCAGCAGTGCAGGATTCACGAGACTTCCCGCATAGATAATGCAGCCGGCCGACTGCAGGAGTTTCTGCCCTTTTACCGTTAAGAGCTCCGGATCGCCCGGGCCGGCGCCGACGAAGTGGATCATTGATCATTCCCCCTGTCCCTGACGATCAGCGTGGCGAAATAGCCCGCCTGTTCGGCGTCCTCCTGGGTCGGCTGCCGGACGATTTTCTCACCCGGAAGCCCGATGTTCTCCGCGAGGACAGTCCGGTCCAGGAGTCCGTCCTTCTCCAGCTTCCGCATCAGAGACGGCAGGCGGCTGCCCGCCTTCATGAACACGCGGGTTCCGGGGAAGTCGGACTCCGCCCCCGTCGGGAGGATATGCAGCTCCTCCCGGTCCGCCGCCAGCGCAGTCTGGGAGGCCGCGGCCGCCGCGCAGAAGCTCGGGACGCCGGCGACTGTCTCCGTGGCATATCCCTTTTCACGCAGTCTGTCCCGCACATAGGAGGCGGTCGTGTAGACCGATGGATCGCCCAGGGTGAGCAGAGCGACATCAATGCCACGGTCCAGGTAAGAGGCCACCTGCTCCGCCGCCTTTACATGGGCGGCCTCCCGCTCCTCCGCGTCGTAGGTCATGGGGAAGGCGAGCGGAAGGATCTCCTTGTCCGAAAGGTCCATGGCCGCAGAGGCAATCTCAAGCGCCAGCATCTTTCCCTGTCGGGTCCGCGGCGCCGCCACGGTCGGGCAGCGCTCCAAGGCCCGGAGCGCCTTGACGGTGATCAGTTCCGGGTCGCCGGGTCCGACGCCGATGCAGCAGCAGGTTCCGTTCGCCATATGCGTTCATACTCCTTTGCCAGGGGCGTCGTCCCGAGACGCCCATATACCTTCGAAAACAGGATGCCCCCCGCCGCCGGGCAGCGGCGCCGCAGACTGCGGTCCAGAGCACCCGTGACCGATTCCATGACCGCGTCCGCCAGCTCCGCCCTCTTCAGGATGGCAAGGCAGGCGTCGGTCGTATCGGCCGCCATCAGCTGTTCGCACACCCCGCGCGATGCACCGCAGAGAGACGCATGGGCGGTGAAGATTTCCCGCCGGCCGTCCGCAACTTTGGAGTGGGTGTTGAAAATACCGCCCGCCGTCTTGATCAGCTTGCCGATATGTCCAACCACAAGGACCTGGTTTATCCCCTCGCCGACGGCGGCATCCAGCGCCTCGCCGAGATAGTTGGAGAACTTGACGACCGGGACGCCGAGAGCGTCCAGCCCGTTCTCGTGCAGAAAGTCGGCCCCGTAATTGCCGGGGACGAGAATCAGACGCCTCTCCCCCTCTGCGGCGTGCTGGCGGATTTCCAGATTCAGCGTATCCACAAACGCCTGCCGACTCATGGGCTCCACGATGCCGGTGGTCCCGAGAATAGAGATGCCGCCCTCTATGCCCAGATGCGGATTAAACGTCTTCCCTGCGATGGCCTCGCCTTCCGGCACCTCAATGACCACCGAGAATCCGCCGGCATAGCCAGCCTTCTGCGCGGCGCGCTGCGCCGCATCCCGGATCATCTGCCGGGGGACGGAGTTGATGGCCGCCTGGCCCACCGGCTGATCCAGCCCCGGGCGGGTCACCCGGCCGACGCCGCGGCCGCCGTCCAGCTGAAAGCCAGTATTCGACTTCTGCACGACTGCGACGATCTCGGCGCCGTCGGTGGCATCCGGGTCGTCGCCGCCGTCCTTGCGCACAGCACAGACTGCAGCGCTGCCCCGCAGCTCACAGAATTCCGGCACCGCATCGACGGCGACTCCCTTCGGCGTAGTCAACCGGAGGACATCCGGTGCATGGCCGGTCAGCAGCAGTTCGGCCGCCCCGGCTGCCGCCATGGCCGCGGCACTCCCAGTGGTAAAGCCGCACCGGAGCAGCCGGTCTCCGTCGCGGACATACTTGTCAACCGGCATGGAGCAGTTCCTCCAGGTGGCGGCGGTAGAGGTTCAGAACCGCGGCGTCGGTTCCCAGACCATCGGCACTGCAGGTAACGGTATGGCCGTCCCGCTCCAGCACCGACTTCCAGCTGTCCGGGCCGTCCCCGGCCAGATCGTGCTGGACGTGGTCGCCGTTGACCAGCATCAGCGGCACTAAGTGGATCTCCCGAAAATTCTTTACCTCGTTTCGGATGTCGGCCAGCGTGGGCCAGCCCTCTGCAGTGCCCACGAAGATGTCGCTGCGTCCGCGCATCTGAAAGACCGTCTGCAGGGCCGGATACGTGGCATTGGCAAAATGCAGCGTGCCGTGCCCAAAGAGCACTAGAGCTGTATCCGGCTGCTGCGGATACTTCTCGTCCATGCGGGCGGCGACAGCGTTCAGGTCGTCCTGACTGGCCAGCAGCGGTCGGCCGAGCCGCAGCCGCTCAAAGCGGGGACGGTAGGCATCGGTGTCCGTCCGCATGCGGTCGTACTCCGTTCCGTACAGGAAATGGGTCGGCTGGACGATGACGTCCGAATAGCCCGCTTTTTCCAGCCGGCGCAGCACCTCCGGGAGCGAGTCGATCTCCTCCCCGCGGCGCTGCAGGATGCGGCGGATCGTGGGGCTGGTAAAAGCACGGCAGAAGTCCGTGCCCGGGGCCGTCTCCCGGCAGACCGCCTCCACGGCCTCAATGTTAACGCGGGCAGCCGGCACCGAGGTGCCGAAACTGACGCAGACAAGGGCTGGATTCATGGTCAATCTCCTTTTACAAAACTGTTTTTAGAATACCATAGGCCGCCGTTTTCACGCAATACGGACGAGCCGGATCAGGACCTCCGCGGACTTCTCCATCTCCGGGATGGAGGCGTACTCATACCGCCCGTGGAAGTTGTAGCCGCCGGTACTCAGGTTCGGGCAGGGGATGCCGCGGAACGACAGATTGGCTCCGTCCGTACCGCCGCGGATGGGCTCCGTCCGCGGCCCGGTGCCGAGTTCCCGGAGGATGGCGGCGGCGTTGTCAATCAGGTCCATGTGGTCTTTCATTGGCTCCCGCATGTTGTAATACTGGTCTGCGATGGAAATCGAAACGCGTTCTGCGCCGTATTTCCGTTTCATATAGTCCGCCGCGTTCTGCAGATACTGTTTGCGGGCCGCAAACTTCTCTTTGTCAAAGTCCCGGATGAGGTACTTAATCTGCGCATGTTCGACGTCGCCCTCCATGGTGTACGGGTGATAGAACCCCTCATATCCCTCGGTGTACTCCGGCGCCTCGGCCGGGGGCAGAAGGCTCTGGAACTCCATGGCCAGCAGAATGGCGTTGACCATGCTGTTCTTGGCGCTGCCGGTATGGACGTTCTTGCCGTAGAAATCCAGCTTTGCACCGGCCGCGTTGAAGCACTCGTACTCGAGGATGCCGAACTTGCCGCCGTCCACCGTGTACGCCTCTTTGGCCGCGAAACGCGCCGGGTCGAAGTGGGCGGTGCCCTCCCCGATCTCCTCGTCCGGGGTGAAGCAGATGGCAATGGTGCGGTGCCGCTCCTCCGGGTGGTCGTGGTAATACGCCGCTAGGTTCATGATCTCCGCGACGCCGGCCTTGTCGTCGGCGCCTAACAGCGTCGTCCCGTCCGTGGCGATGAGCTCCTCGCCGATGTGGTTTTTCAGTTCCGGAAACGTCTCCATGTCAAGCAGGGCATCGTGCCCGTCATAGGTGAAAATGCGCGGCTGCACACCGGCGCCGCTGGCCTCCGGGGACGTGTCCATATGGGAGAGAAATCCAAGCGCCGGCTCCTCCCCGGGAATCTTTGCGTAGACATAGCCGAACTCCCGGTCATAGTCTACCTCCGCGCCGAGGGCAGTCAGCTCTTCAGCCAGGAGATCCGCGAGATCAAACTGTTTCGCCGTCGACGGCGAGCGCCCCGCGTCCTCGGCGGACTGGGTATCGATTCGGACGTACCGCAGAAAGCGGTCAATCAGTGCTTTGTTCTGCATGGTTATTTCTCCAATTCTATCACTTTGCCGCAGGTCCGGCAGCGCCCATAGACGTGCCGGCCCAGTTTCAGGGTCGGAATAAAAAACAGGACGAGACGGGAATACTCCTCCCACATCGCAAAGTCCCGCTCCATATGGCAGACCGGGCAATACATGCGGGTATCCGGGAGATCGTTCTGCCCGGGCAGAATGCCGAGAAAAAAGAACATGGCTTACACCTCCGGAAGGTAGACCGACAGTCCCCCGTCGGGGACGGAGAACACCGCATTGCCGTCTTCGCCGATGACGACGGGACTGCCCCCGAAGACGGAGCGGTACGTCTGTCCGGCATGCTGACGGCCGACATACATGGTCTTCTGCCCGCCCCGGGCGTTGGTCAGGAGCACGGCGAGGCCGTTTTCGGCGCTGTCCCCCTCCCGGGTCCAGCCGATAACATCCGGGTGATCAAAATAGTCGTGCTGGGCCCCATAGGCATGGGTCTGCCGGATCTTCAGCATCTTCAGCAGCGGTTCCCCAATAGGATTGATGTTGTTGTGCGGAATTCCGTAAATGTCCCCGTAGAACACGCACGGATACCCCTCCTGCCGCAGCAGGATAACAGCATAGGACTGCGGCCGGAACCAGCCCTCCACCCAGCTCTCCAGTGCCTGGGTCGGCTGAGTGTCGTGATTTCCGACGATGGTAACCGTGTTCATGGACCGCTCTTTGACCAGCGTGCCCTGCAGGAGATTCCGCATGTCAAACGTGCCGTTGGAGGACGAGGCCTCGTAGAGCCGGTAGTGCAGGGGCGCATCGAAGAGGCTCATGCAGCTGTCCACCCGGTCCAGGTAATTCAGAAGCCGGCCAACGTCGCCGTTCCAGTACTCGCCCACCACGAACAGATCTTTTTTCGCGTAGTCCCGCATCATCGGAACCCACTGGCGATAGAATTCGCTGCAGATGTGCTTGACCGCGTCCAGGCGGAAGCCGTCCATGTGGGCCGTGTCGTAATACCACCGGCCCCAGCGGTTCAGCTCCTGTACGACCTTCTCGCTCTGGAAATTGACATCGGCGCCCATCAGGTAGTCGTAGTTCCCGTCCTCGCCGTCGACGTCGGGGTCCCAGGAGACGCCCTCCATCTCGAAGATCCGACTGCGCTGGCTCGCCGCGTCCCAGTCCACGCCGTCAAAGCAGGTGTGGTCCCATATGAAATCGCTGTATTTTCCCTTTCTACCCGGGAAAGTGAATTTGGTATAGGCGGCAATTTTCTCCTCGCCGCTGACCACTTGTTCCCGGTTCTGCGGGTTGACCTCCACGACATCGACCTGCTCGGTCTCGTCGGCGCCCATGCGCTGATTCAGTACGACATCGGCATACACCTGAATACCTGCGCTCTGCAGCGCCCGGATTGCCGCCAGGTACTCCTCCTTCGTGCCGTACTTCGTGCGCACGGCGCCCTTCTGGTGGAATTCACCGAGATCGTAGAGATCATAGACGCCATAGCCCACATCGTGGATACCCCCGGCCGCCTTGCACGCCGGCGGGAGCCACACCGCGGTAAAGCCCATTTCCCGCAGAGATTCGGCGCTCTCCGCCACATGCCTCCAGTGCGATCCATCGTCCGGAAGATACCACTCAAAATCCTGCAGCATAGTTCCGTTCAAACTAAGTGCCTCCTTAAACAGGGAAGGGACTGCATCAGCAGTCCCTTCGAATCGTTATTTTAAAATCAGGCGCAGAAGATCTGCCGGGGTCTCGGCAAAGGTCTGCGCACCCGCCTCGATGAGCTCTGCTTTGTCGCGGAACCCCCAAAGCACGGTAATGCAGGGAAGTCCTGCATTGCGCGCCGTTGCGATGTCCACCTCGGAGTCCCCGATATAGACGGTACTCGCCGGGTCGGCGCCCAGCTGCCGCATGGCCTCCTGCACGACATCCGGGGCAGGTTTGCGCCGCTGCCCCTTTTTGTCGCCGCAGGCGATATCAAGCCCGAAGAACCGCTTGTTCAGGTCCTTCACGGCGAAATCCACTTTGTTGCTGACAATGGCCATCTGTACGCCCCGCTTCTGGAGCTCCGCGAGTGTCTCGGGAATTCCGTCATAGGGTTTCGTGTGGTCGAACTGGTGCTCGGCGTAGGCCTCCTTGAATGCCTCAATGCTCTGCTCAAACAGCGGATTCTGCTCCCCGCCCGGCACGGCATTCGCCATAAGCACGCGGGTGCCGTTGCCCACGAAACGCCGGACTTCCGTCAGGGTGCGGTTCATCCAGCCGAATCGATTCAGGGCTGCATTCGTGGAGATGCAGAGATCCTGCAGCGTGTTGAGTAAAGTTCCGTCCAGATCGAAAATGGCCGTCTTATACTGACTCATAAACTTTGACTATTCTCCTTCAAAAGCTGATATTTCAGGTCCCAGAGCTTCTGCGAAAGATCGACATAATAGTTGTGCGGATGTTCAAACCGCTTGACCTCGTCCCACAGCGTGTCATTCACCTGCTGCAGGCAGTAAGTCTGGATTTCCTGAAGGGTACGTGGTTTGTAAACGCATTTGCCGCCGACGAAGACCGGTTCCAGAAGCGGGCGAACCGTGAAGTTGTCCAGTTCCTTCTCCTTCCAGGTGTAGTCCGGGTCAAACAGCAGGTAGGGCTTCGAGGGGTCAATGACCTCGTCCTGCAGGGTGATGACATCGGCCTCTGCCTTGCCCGTATCTTTGCCGTACAGGCGGTAGACCGCCTTGGCCGCCGGATTGGTGATCTTCGAGACGTTCTCGGAGATCTTGATCTTCGGCACCAGCTTTCCGTCCTCCTCAATGGCGGACAGCTTGTAGACGCCGTCCAGCACCGGGCTCTGGGACGAGGTGATCATGCGCTCGCCGACGCCGAAACTGTCAATGCAGGCACCCTGGTGCAGAATATCTTCAATGAGGTACTCGTCCAGGGAGTTGGACGCGACGATCTTGCAGTCGGGATAACCCGCTTCATCGAGCATCTTGCGCGCCTGCTTGGACAGGTAGACGATGTCGCCGGAGTCGATGCGCACGCCCGCCGGCCGGCAGCCCATGGGCGTCAGGACCTCGTCGAACGTCTTAATGGCATTCGGAATGCCGGACTTCAGCACATTGTATGTATCGACCAGCAGCGTGCAGCTGTTCGGGTACTCCCGGGCGTAGGCCTCAAAGGCTTCCAGCTCGGAATCGAAGAGCTGGACCCAGCTGTGCGCCATGGTGCCGAGGGCCGGGATGTTGTACTCCCGTCCGTCGATGGTGCAGGCCGTCCCGACGCAGCCGCCGATAAAGGCCGCCCGTGCGCCGTTGATAGCCGCATCGGTCCCATGGGCCCGGCGCGATCCGAACTCCATAACCGGACGCCCTTCCGCCGCCCGCACAATTCGATTCGCCTTCGTGGCGATGAGACTCTGGTGATTGATGATCAGCAGAATCATCGTCTCCAGAAACTGAGCCTGGATAACCGGCCCACGCACCTTGACGATGGGCTCATTCGGGAAGATGGGCGTGCCCTCCGGAATTGCCCAGACGTCGCACGCAAATTTGAAGTGCTTCAGGTAGTCCAGAAAGTCCTCGTTAAAGTGGAACCCGCGGAGATACTCGATATCCGCGTCCGTAAATTTCAGGTTGTTCAGGTAGTTCACCATCTGGTCGACTCCCGCCATAATGACGAACCCGCCGTTGTCCGGCGTATGGCGGTAGAACATGTCGTAATACCCGATGGTATCCTTGTACCCGTTGACGAAATAGCCGTTGGCCATGGTCAGCTCATAGAAATCGGTCAGCATGGTCAGATTCATGTCGCTGTCGTACTTTTTCATAACGATTTCACCCCAGTAAACGGACGGCGGGGCCTGTCTTACAACCGTCCCTTTTTTTTGGCTATCATTATAACACAAATTGGTGCGGGTTGGGAGCGCGCAGGAGTGCAGGAAAGTGCGGGGCACCCTGGCGCGGTTGGCAGATCAAATTGCAGAATTTGAGAAAAGATCTGCCACTTTTGAAAAAAAGCGGGAATGAGATCTGCCATTTTAGAAAAAAACTGAAATTTGATCTGCCAGCTCTGGGAAAACGGCAGATCAAAAATGGAATTTTCGAATTTGATCTGCCACTTTGGCTGTTCTTTGCAAAAAATATCTGTCACACCCGGCCGGGCGCTCGAAAAGCCGCATTCCCTCCGCGTTGCACTTCATTAATATTTATGGTATATTCCGTTGCACAGATGCAAATCAGGAAAGGTGATGTCCCATGGTAACCCAGCCGTGAGAGCAGGGTTACCA
>R19__coassemble_1156_pt1 | contig 9875 bp, 8 predicted proteins | sample R19__metabat2_high_PE_001 | metagenome-assembled genome bin R19
CCGGCGGCCCGCATGCGGACTATCCAGAGCTGACCCGCACCATAGGCGAGCACCGGGAGAGCCGACAGCCGGCGCCGGAGCGCTGCAGAGATCTTCTGCAGTCCATTCAGAAACAGGAGAAACAGCTCTCTCTCCTGGACGGACCCGTGACCGAGGAAGAACTGGACCGCCTGGAAGACCGACTGTATGAATATGAATGCTCCCTGATTCCCTCGGGTCTGCACGTGATTGGAACTGGCCTGAACCGGGAGGAGGCGGAGGACTACGCAGAGCAGGTCGCAGAGCTCTCTCCGGAGGAGGTCTCCCGGAAAGATCTGGAGCAGCGCGCCATGGAATGCCGCGAACTGCAGAATCTGCTGCAGGCACTGAGCGGGCGCTATCTCCCGGTCTCCACTGCGGGAGATCTGTTCAAGAATCCGCATCTGCTTCCTTCCGGGAACAATCTGGTCCAGTTCGATCCGCGTCTGGTCCCGACCCGTACTGCCTTTGCGCGCGGCGCCGCCATCGCGGAGGAGACTCTGACGCGGTACTGCAAAGAGCACGGCAAATGGCCGGAGTCCACAGCGGTTATCCTGTGGGGCCTGGAGACCTCTAAGACCCAGGGGGAGACCATCGGGCAGATCCTGACCTATCTCGGCGTCGGTCTGAAGGGACGGGACCAGAGCTTTGATTCGAGATTCGAAATTCGCACAGTTGAAGAGTTGGGCCGCCCGCGTATTGATGTGACTATTCACATATGCGGATTTTTCCGCGACATGTACCCCAATCTGGTGGAGAATCTCAACGAGGTCTTCCGCCGCCTGATGGAGCGGAACGAGACAGATGAGCAGAGCTATTTTGCCCGAAACACCCGCCGGAACCGGCAGATGCTGCTGAAACGCGGCTATGATGAAAAGAAGGCTGAGGAGATGGCGCGGAGCCGGATCTTTGGCCCGAAAGCGGGAGAATATGGCACCACGCTGACCCGGCTCGTGCGTGAGGGCGCCTGGGAGAAGGAGGCGGACCTGAGCACCGCATTCACGGACAGCCTGTCCTGCCTCTACACGCCGACCTGTCACGGTACCCCGGGCAAGGAGCTGCTGGAGCAGAACTACCAGAATGTTCAGCTGATGTCCCAGGTGCGAAACAACGCAGAGTATGAGCTGATTGACCTGGACCACTACTATGAGTTCTATGGCGGTCTCGCCAAATCGGTTGAGTCGGTTCGTGGGAAACAGGTTGAAATGTACGTTGCGGACACCACTGGAAGAGAAGTCCGCATCACAGGACTTCGGGAATCACTGGAGCGGGGCATGGTGACCCGCCTACTGAACCCCCGCTGGATCCGGGGCATGACACGCCACGGCTACCATGGCGTCCAGCAGATAGAAAAGCGTTTTGAAAACGTGCTGGGCCTGGCGGCCACCACCGGAGCGGTGGACAGCGCGGACTTCTCCCGTATGGAACAGCGCTATGTGGAGGATGCAGATCTCCGGGACCAGCTGCGGGATGCAAACCCCTGGGCCTACCGGAACATGCTGCACCGTCTGCTGGAGGCTGACTCCCGCGGATACTGGCAGCCCTCTGACGAGGAGAGGGAGACGGTTCAGCGGGTTTATCTGGAAACTGAGGGTGAAATTGAACGATAGAGGAATGCTGCAATGAAAACATACAATTATCCGTTCTGTGCAATTGAAGGGCAGTCTGCTATGAAGGAGGCGCTGCTGGTCAACTTGGTGAATCCCGCTGTATCCGGTGTGCTGATCCGCGGGCAGAAGGGGACTGCGAAGACCACAGCGGTGCGCGCTCTTACTGATCTGCTGCCGGATCTCCGAGTCGTGGAACTGCCGGCCAACGCCACGGAGGACCGGGTCGCCGGCACTCTGGATGCGGAACACGCTGTCAAGACTGGGGAAAAACAATTCGAACCGGGTCTTCTGGCCGAAGCGGACCGAAATATCCTGTACGCCGATGAGATCAATCTGCTGGATGACCGCATTGTCGACCTCCTGCTGGATGCCGCCGCCACGGGCGTAAGCCGCGTGGAGCGGGACGGAATCTCCTGTGTCCATCCCGCACGCTTTGTCCTCATCGGAACGATGAACCCGGAAGAGGGCAGTCTGCGGCCACAGCTCCTGGATCGATTCGGCATGGTTGTGGATGTGCAGGGGGAGATGGACCCCGCGGAACGGGTGAAAATTTTGGAGGACCGCCTGGCTTTTGAGGAAAATTCGGCTGCGTTCTGCGCCAAATATGCGCCGCAGCAGGATGCACTGCGGGAGCAGATTCGAACTGCGCGCCATCTGCTGCACTCTGTGCAAACCGACCGTGCACGGCTGCTGCAAGCGGCAGAGATCGGAATTGCCTTCGGCACCGAGGGTCACCGCGCCGACCTCAGCATGATCAAGGTGGCCCAGGCGCTGGCGGCGCTCGACGGACGCACCTCTGTGACTGAGGGTGACATTAAAAAGGCTGCCCTGTATGTGCTGCCCCATCGGATGAAGCAGAATCCGATGGATCCGGCTTCGACGGACCGACAGGAGATTGTACAGCGCCTGGTGGCTATGGAGCAGGAATCCGACGCGGACCCCGACGATGCGGAGGACGGTTAGGCGGCCGGGAGGAACACCCGGAGCGGACAGATCACACGGCGGTCCAGGCGCCGGTGCTGCAGAACGGGCAGCCGGTTTCTCTTCCGGAATTTTTCCGCCTGCTGCATGCGAACGGACTGCGCGGAAGTCATGCCGCACGACAGCAGGAGAGCCGGGCATCCGGCGGCGGGGAATCCCTGGACGGGAATACTCTCTCATTTCCCGCCACGCTGACGGCCGCAGCCCCATGGCAGTCTGTGCGGCATGGAAACACGGCGATCAAAATAGAAAAAGCGGATCTCCGCTATCGGAGACCCGCCGACCAGACGCACTTTGATATTCTGTTTCTGCTGGATACCAGCCGATCCCAGGGGGCGGAACGGCGGCTCTCCTATGCCAAAGGTGCTGTCCGGGAGCTACTGAGCCAGGCCTACTGCAGCCGGGACCGGGCGGAGCTGATTACATTCGGCAACAAGAAGGCCGAGATCCGCATGCCGCTGACCCGCAGTGTCTCGTTTGCGGCGCAGTGCTTGCAGGACATTCCGGCATCGGGGAATACGCCGCTGGGCATGGGCCTGCAGACTGCAAGGGGAGAGATCCTCCGGCTTATGCGCAACCCTGGCGCAGGGATTCCGGTCCTGGTCGTTCTGACGGACGGCCGGGCCAACTACGACGTCCGGCCCGGTACGCCTATGGACCTGGCCTGTGCGGATGCCGCATGGTTTCGCATGCATGAAATTTGCACCGTCGTAGTAGATACCGAGCGCGGCCCGGTCCGCATGGGCCTCGCAAAAAAGCTGGCAGACCGGGCCGGCGCGGCTTATTTACGCATGAAATAGGTACGACGTCATAGACATGGACCCGAGCTCGCGGTACTCGTTCCAGACCTCGACGGCATCGGTGTCCGGATCGGCGGCGCCGAGGGCGCCCAGAAGGGGATAGTAGTGGTCCGCTGTCGGTACGGCCAGCTTTGCATTCGGAATGGTCTTGAAGTGAACCGGTACGGTGAAATCCCCGGCCGTAATGGCATTTCGAATGGCGGTATCAAAATCGTCGGCCCATTTGGCGCCGTCGGTCTGATCAAAGTTGACGCGGCGCAGGTTATGGACCACGTTGCCGCTGGCAAGGATCAGCACACCCTCGTCCCGGAGCGGGCGAAGACGTTTTCCAATTTCATACTCCTCTTCCGGAGACGCAGTGACATCCGTGCTGACGATGACGACCGGGATGTCCGCGTCCGGGTACATATTGCAGAGCACCGACCACACACCGTGGTCAATTCCCCAGTCGTTTGCCGGCTTTGCCGTGCCGTCCAGCAGACCGAGCACACGGTCTGCCAGCTCCGGGGAGCCTTTTGGCGCATACTGAATCTGATAGAGTTCGTCCGGGAACCCGTACATGTCATAGATTTGCCGGTTCTTTTTGACTCGGAGTACATAGGTGCCCCGGGTGGCCCAGTGGGCGGAGAGGGCGACGATGGCCTTTGGCTTCCCAAGTCGCTTCCCCATCTCGATCCACCCTTTTCTTGCGCGGTTCTCACCAACGGCGTTCATGGGAGAACCGTGTCCGGTAAAGATGACAGACATTTTTTCTTTCATGTTGGACACCTCGTTTCTTTGTTCTGGCACTATTGAACCACAGGCGTCGGGGGTTGTAAATAACGCAAAATATTGTAATATGATATCAGAAAATAAAGCTGCTTCAGAAAGGAAAGTGATGTCATGGATTCTCCCAAACTGGAGTCCTCCGCCCCGGTCTACGACGCGGTGTGCCTGAACAGCATCCGCGGCGTCAGCGCCGTGTTTGCAGGAAAATGGACGTTTTTGATTCTGGAGGAGCTCCATGTCGGGACTATGCGGTTCAACGAACTGCAGAAAGCGCTCGGCGTCAGCACGAAATCGCTGACAGATGCGCTGCGCCATCTGGAGGAGAACGGCGTCGTCCGTCGGGAAGTCCGCCCGACGGTCCCCGTGACCGTCGAGTACTCCCTGACCGACAAGGGCCGCGATTTCGATTCGGTCCTTCTCGCCATGAAGACTTGGGGTGAAAAATGGCTGGACAGAGAGTCGTAATCTATGAATCCCTGCCGAAAGAGGCCGCTGAGATCCGCCGCGCTGTCTTTATGAAGGAGCAGGGTTTTCGGAATGAGTTTGATGAGACCGATCAGACTGCCCGCCACGCGGTCCTGTACGTGGACGGTTTCCCGGCGGCAACCTGCCGCTTCTACCCGGGGCAGGAGCCCGGCTCCTGGCTGATCGGCCGCATTGCCGTGCAAAAAGCATACCGCGGACAGCATCTGGGGGCCTCCATCGTGCGCGCCGCCGAAGAGGGCATTCTGGCCGAGGGCGGCAGTACCAGCATTGTCCATGCGCAGACCCGGGTCTGCGGATTTTATGCCTCCATGGGCTATGCCCCTTTCGGTGATCCGGACGACGACGAGGGCTGCCCGCATACCTGGATGAAGAAAGTGCTGAAAAGCACGTAGATACAGGAATTTTTAACATAAAAGAGCTTGATGTAAAGTGTATATACTTTACGCCAAGCTCTTTTTGCATTCGAAAGGAATAATCTGGACCTTTTTTTTGCCGAGGGATGCGATTTTTTAGATATCTAATTCAATATTTTCCGCTATTAATAAGTCCAGGTATAGATGTCCTTCTCCTGTTTGCCGTCATCATCTTTGTAGATGTTAACCAGCTGGGTCAGACGATTATGGGAATAAGTGAAATCGTAGCGCTGGTCGCTTGTTTGTATGGAGGAGAGCTTCTTACCCTGATATTGGTAGGTGTTGGTGAAGACTTCGCTTGCGCCCTCATTGTTGTGGATCTCTATGCTGGATATCTGACCATTTGCATTATAGGAAGGCGAAAAGGTAACACTGGAATCATTATAGGTATAGCTGATACTCTCAAGATGATTTTGAGTAGTATATTCGAATGAGACATCCATTGTGTCATCATCGTTAAAATTGATTTCGGTTAAGTTCCCATATGCGTCATAAGAGTAAGAAATATAGTAAGATTTATCCTCACCGGTTTCGTTGGAGTCTATTTGACAGGAAGTCAGCTGCTGTCCGACCACATCGAATGATATATCAACCTTATTTTTGCCTTCTACTTGGATTCCATGGATCTGACCGTTTAAAATCCAGGGACAAAAAGCATAGACTGCACAGTTGAATCCATAAAAGGAATATCCAGTAAACCCGAGATCTTCAAAAAAATCATCGTTGTAGAAGTATTCCATCATGAGAGACAGCAACGCAGGGTTGGATGCTAAGCTGCGATAATCGATCAGACTCGCAGTACTGAAAGCGGCATTATCTCCGTCAATTATCAGCAGCTTCTGATCTTTCACATAGTGCTGTGTCGCTTTAAGCTCATTATTCAATGTCAGCTTGCATGGCTTGTACGCCTTCGCGCTCGCAGTCCCAAAAATGACGCCGAAAACGATAGCTAAGACAACCACCACGGCGGCAAAGACGATCCAGAGGACACGCTGTTTTTTCTTCTCAGCTGCTGGATTCGGAGCCGGAGGCGTTTGCGGGACAGGTGCCGGATAGCGCGCGGGGACAGGTGCCGGGGTGTTCAGCTTAGCTCCGCAGGAGGGGCAGAAGGTCCCTCCGTCGGGGGCTACCTTTCCGCAGTTCGGACAATACATGACAATCTCTCCTTCCTTTTCTTTTATGATAAATGCCTTAAAAAAATAGTTCAAGGCATGCAACCTTTTTACAAGAAACCGATCAAACACACCTGTATGATAAGACACATGAGGAGCGGCGATGCAGTCGAAACGACATCGCCGCTCTGTTTTTTTTATTCTGGAAGGAGAATTCTTTATGACGCACCATTCCAAGTTCCGCCTGGTCTTCAGCCTGTGCCTGGCCCTGATCATGGCTCTGAGCACAGTCCCGGTCCTTGCGGCGGACGCGAAGCCGGCCGGCACAACTCGCTTTGAGGCGGTCTCGTTCTATGTCACCGATTCCAAAGAGAAGAACATGGCTACCATTCAGAAATACATTGACCAGGGCGGCGCCAACGACGTCGACCTCATGCTTTTCCCCGAGCTCTCCACCTGCGGCCTGCCGGAGGGCATCAGCATGAACACCGTCGACGAGAACGCCAAAGCATTCTTTCCCAAGAATGCGGAACCGGTCCCGGGCGGCCCGACCTGCGATACTATGATTGCCAACGCCAAGAAATATAATATGTATCTCTGCTGGTCCATGCTCGAGCAGGATCCATACGATTCCTCCAAAGTCTTCAACACCGCCGTCCTTGTCGGCCCGGAGGGATTCATCGGCAAGTACCGCAAGGTACATCTCGCCGGCACAGAGTCCTACATGGAAGAGGCCGGAACCGAGTACTCCAAGGTCTTCGACACGAAGCTCGGCAAGATCGCCCTGGTCATCTGCTTCGACAAGACCTATCCGGACACCGTGCGCCAGGCCAAGATTGACGGCGCCGACATCGTCCTCGCCCCGAGCTCCTGGCCGGGACTCGACAAGCGCCTCAGCAATCTCGATCCTTCCATGCAGCTGTACCGCTGGAGCGGCAAGGCCCGCAATGTGGAGAACGGCGTTGTCTTTGTCGAGACCAACTGGGCTTCCGGTAAGGATGACACCACAAATGCAGAGGCCGGTCATGCCCGTATTTCCGACGCCACCGGCAAGACCTACGGCGAGACCGGATGGGAAGAGGGCACCGTTACCGCAGATATCGATGTCCAGAAATCCATCGATGAATACTACAAGAATCTCGGCATGACCCGCGACGAGCACATCGCCTATCTGAAGGAAAAACAGGATCAGCACAAGAAGACTTCGGATACCGCCGGCGTCGTCGAGACGAATATCAAGTTCTACGGCAGCGCCATCGGCAATACCATCCTCGACCTCGGGGATGCCCTTCGATTCGGTGCACTCGGCAAATAATTTTCTTTTGGTCAATATGAATCCCTGCCCGGGCGGGCAGGGATTTTTTGCGTAGTCGATACAGGCTTTCAGGCAGGCGCTGCCGGCGCCGGTTCCGGTATACATGCCTCGGGCGGCAAATTTCATGATCTCCCAGTCGCCGTCGGCGCGGGGCGCGATCATGCAGCAGGCTATGGGAGTGCCGTCGTCGTCCAGGGCAAAGAAAATCTGTCCGCCGGCGGTGATGGCCTTTTCGACATTCTCCAGTTCCTGCATATCCTGGTCCACGACATCGAACATGTCGGAGATCCAGGCGACGTTCAGGTCGATAAAATCATTTTTTTATTTCGGATCATACGGTACAACAGTCATGGCGTTTTCTCCTCATTTGGAAAGCAGGCGGGTGACGCTATCCAGCGCGGCGGTGAGTTCGGCGGCCTCTGCGTCGGTGAGGCTGCCGAGGCGCTGGTCGATTTCGGCATTGGATTGCGCAATAAAGGTCTTGGCCCGGGCTTTTCCCTGTCCGGTCAGGTACAGGCAGTAGGCGCGGCCGTCCTCCGGGGAGGGCTCCCGGCGCAGAAACCCATTCTTTTCGTGGGCGCGGAGGACACGGCTGAGATAGCTCTTGTCCAGATTCATGACCTTTGAGATGTCAGCGGCGGTGCAGCCCGCGTGTTCATAGATTTCGAAAAAAATCCGCGCCTCGCTGACCGAATACTCGGAACCCAGATAGTGGTGCCCGAGCAGATTCATGGCGGGCAGATAGAATCGATTAAAAGCACGTACCCGCTCAATGCAGTTCTGCCGATTCATGGGAAGCCTCCTCTGTGTAGTGGACTAAGTCAACTAAATAATAAGATAAATAGTTGATTTTATCAACTATATTGTGAAAAGTATCTGACGGAAAACTCAAGTAAGTATCTTGAGGCCGGCACGGTTCAGGATCAAAGCCATTTTCGCCTGCAGTGGACCGTCCGGGAGAATTTGTCTAAAAGCTTTACAAATGTCCTGTATATTTCATAGAAATTCGCTAAGGAATCAACAAAATAAATTCAGATTCTGTGTAAATTGTTATAATAGATTTGAAAATTTATACGCGTGTAGTAAAGGAGGCGCTTTTATGGCAAACCAGTATTATCCCCGGCTTTTTGAGCCCTGGAAAATCGGAAACTGCGAAATCCCGAACCGGATCGAGCTGACCCCCATGCTTATGGAGGTCGCTGAGCTTGACGGAACGGCAGGAGATCGGCTTATCGAATATTATCGGGAGCGCGCAAGAGGCGGAGTCGGACTCATTCAGACCGAGGTCACCCGTGTCAGCGATTGGACCGGGTGTACTGGCCCCCGTCAGCTCTCTGTCACCAGCGACCGCTGCATTCCCGGCCTGAAAAAACTGGCCGATGCGGTCCACGAAGAGGGCTCGAAAATTTTTGTCCAGCTGCATCATCCCGGCCGGCAGACCTATCAGCTGGTCGTTACCGCATGGAAACTGTCCGATATCATCGGCCGCCATTGGGACGGCTGGTGGAAGATCTTCTTCACTCTGACCCATTTCCTGGATTTCTTCGACCAGGATATGTTCCACAAGTTCTATGCCCGCAACGTGTCGGCGTCGGGCGGAACGCCGGCGCATATCGCCTGCTCGCCGATTGCCACCGACCAGAAGATCCGCTCTCTGGCAAAATGGGAAATCCGGGCTATTGAGGATGAATTTGCCCGCGGTGCGTACCGCTGCAAACAGGCCGGCATCGACGGCGTGCAGCTGCACATCTCCCACGGCTATTTCCTCCAGCAGTTTGTCTCTCCGTATACCAACCGCCGCACCGACGAATACGGCGGCTCGCTGGAGAACCGCACCCGCATTATCAAAGAGATCATCGAGAAAATCCACGCCCTCTGCGGTCCGGACTACCCCATCTCCGCGCGGTTCACTGCAGATGAATACTATCGCAAATTCGGCTACGATCAGGGCTACACCATCGACGATGCCGTTGAAATCGCCAAACTTCTGGAATCCTATGGCATCCAGTATCTCGACCTCTCGGCCGGCACCTATGACTGCATGAACACCTGGTGCGAACCCACTTCATACCCGGAGGGCTGGCGGAAAGAAAACGCCAGAAGAATTAAAGAGGCCGTCAATATTCCGGTCGGCAGCACCGGCGTCATCCGTACGCCGGACATGGCAGAGGAGCTTATTGAAGAGGGCTACCAGGACGTCATCGGCCTGGCCCGTCCGCTGCTCGCAGACCCCTACTGGGCAAAGAAGGCAGAAGAAGGCCGCGCAGATGAAATCAATCACTGCCTGTCCTGTCTCTACTGCCTCGAATCTATGATGAACAACGCGCTCGCTGGCGGTCTACCGCGCCAGTGCGCTGTCAATCCGCGGACCT